>Ga0307508_10001854_pt1 | contig 23355 bp, 17 predicted proteins | sample 9_EM_MG_FD_203089 | JGI IMG/M metagenome (GOLD analysis project Ga0307508, IMG submission 203089) | Populus trichocarpa ectomycorrhiza microbial communities from riparian zone in the Pacific Northwest, United States - 9_EM | ecosystem: Host-associated > Plants > Roots > Unclassified | place... | reverse complement strand
CGTGCCGTACCAATCAATACATTCGTGTCGGCGAGATCATTTTGGCGGCGATATTGAGCTCATCCATGGATGTCCGTGGTTGTCTCGACGCGATTCGCCGCTTATGATCGAGGCGACCGGTTGACGGTCAACGACCACGGGGAGCTTCAACTTGTATCGCAAATCAATGGCTGCTGCCCTGACAGCGCTATCGACAGCCGTCCTGCTCCTCTTCGCCTCGCCGGCGAAGGCAGCCTCTGTGCAGCATTTCGAAAATGCGAACCTCCGCAACGGCTACATGATCAGCTGTTGTAGCGGCGGGTCGACCGCGGCCAGCCCGGTTTGGCTCGAGCAATCCGCCGACGCCAGGTGGACCGTCTACTCGCTGCCGGATGTCAACGGCCACGGCGTGGTGCACATGCAGTCCGCCGACGAGCCCGCGGCCGGCTGCCTCGACAGCCACGGCAACGGCAGTGGCGGCTCGGTCTGGGTTCAGGCCTGCAACAACGGCGACTACCAGAAGTGGGAAGTCTTCAAGGTCTCGTCCGGCGGGCAGACCCTCTTGGTGTTCAAGAACCGGGGCGCCTTCACGCAGCAGGGTGGCAAGAACCTGTGCATCGCCGGCAAGCACACCGATGACGGTTCCATCCGCGAGGGCATCTACCTGACCACCTGTAACACTGGCAGCTCCTGGCAGCAGTTCTTCTAGGCGCTCGCTTCCTCGGCGATCGAGGCAGGGAGCGACGACTTCCGTCTCGTGTCCCGCGCAGCACCCAGGGCGCTGGGGGTGTCGTTGCCGGCTGCTGCTCGGCGACGGCACCCCTTCCTGCCGCCCTCCTCGCTGTTCGCGAGTCGATCCGACTGCCAACTACCGCCGTCGATCTGCGTAGGGCAGTGACGCTGATCGCTATGACAGCCATCGAAGCGGGTCAGCGAGGACACGTGGGTGGCCCTAACGATTCTTCGCATCAGATCGAGTCGCCTCGGGGGAGACAAGCAGTCGAGTCGTTGTAGTCCACTAATCGCGACCACCGGCTCGAAATATTCGCATCATTCCGATGCCAGCCGTGGGTTGTTCGGCCGTCCCCAGATTTGCGAGGGCAGTCCGCGCCAGTTCATTGAAGACGCGGCCGCCGCCTGCCCGAATACGGCCGTGGTGTTTCGGGGGCACCGTTTCTTCACGGAGAGCCGCACGTGCCTTACCGCTTGGTCGCCGACGGCGCGAGTGGCGTCGCGTTCCAGTTCAACGAGGGCAAGCAGATCCGTTTCGATCACTACCTCGGCGACAGGGTCAGCTCGATCGGCTCGGCGCCGATCGGCACGGCCCGCCTGCACAGCGCGCCGGGCGGCCACGTCTTCCTCACTCGAGGCGTCTGCCAGGCCGACTCGCACCTGATCGGTGTCTCGTTCGACAGCACCGGTCCCCGCGACTCCCACGAGGACAGCACCAACCCGGCCGACAATGTGCCGTGCCCGCTGCGTGGACCAATATCGATCGGCTGAGCTGCTTGAGCCGATCGAGTTTCCACCCCGACGCCGCCGGCGCCCAGGGCTACACGACGCAGGTGACGGGCTAACTGCGACCTCGGAACGGACGGCGGCGGCCACGCCACCCATCCCCTGCCGGATTGCGCCCGGTCGACCGCCCGTCGGATTCGTCGACCCCGGCGCCGCGCTCCAGCCCGACCAGATAACGGCTCGAATCAACACCATCGCGTTCCGGTCCGGAATCGGCGTTTTCTCAGGGTTGCGCTATCCCGGCGTACGTCCGGATACGGCATGATGCCAAGGCATGAGCATCCAGCCGTCCGAGGACATCGACCGCCCTGAGCCCCCACGTGCCCCGGCAACGTCGGACGGATTCGTGCTGGGGCTGTCCGAGGCGATCGGTGGCCCGCTCGGCACGCATGCGGTGCGGCCGGACGCGAAACCCGGCAAGTTCTGGACGGCGGCGCGGATCATCCTGGCGCTGACGTGCCTGACCCTGGCCCTTTCCTGGGTGCAGAAGTCGCCCTGCCAGAGCGGCGACTGGCAGAAGAACATCCAGTACACCCGGTTCTGCTACACCGACGTGCTGGCGCTGTATTACGCCGAGGGGCTCAACGAGGGCAAGGTTCCGTACAAGGATCATGCCGTGGAGTACCCGGTGGTCACCGGCTATTTCATGGGCGCGCTCGGGCTGCCGGTGCACGCCTACGGGGTGAAGCACCCCAACATCAACCAGGGCACCTGGTTCTACAACGCCAACGCGCTGGTGCTCTCCGCCCTCGCCGTGGCCACCGCCGCGGTGATCCTCGCGCTGCGTCGACGCCGACCGTGGGATGCGGCGATCTTCGCACTGTCGCCGATCGTCGTCGTCACGGCCACGGTCAACTGGGACTTCCTGGCGATCGGGTTCGCCGCGATCGGCCTTTACCTGTGGGCGAAGCGGTGGCCGACCTGGGCTGGAGTGTTCTTCGGGCTAGGCGCCGCGGCGAAGCTCTGGCCGCTGTTCATCATGGGCCCGCTGCTCGTTCTCGCGCTGCGCTCCAAGACCCTCGAGCGGTGGTTCTGGGCGGCACTGGCCATGGCCGGCACGTGGGTCGTGGTCAACTTCCCGGTCTGGTACTTCTACCACAACAGTTGGCTGCAGTTCTTCCGCCTCAACCACGACCGGCCGATCGACTGGGGCACGTTCTGGTATGTCGGGCGCTACCTTGACGGCAAATGGAACACCGGCGCCTCCGGCGACCAGGGCCCGTTCCAATGGCTGAGCAACCACATTCCGACGCTCAACAACCTCACGTACGCCCTCTTCGGCGTCTCCTGCGTCGCGATCATGGTCCTGGCCCTGCTCGCGCCGCGCCGCCCGCGCGTCTCCCAGCTCGCGTTCCTGGTCGTCGCCGCCTTCCTGATCTTCAGCAAGGTGTGGTCGCAGCAGTACGTGCTCTGGCTGCTCCCGCTGATTGTGCTCGCCCGGCCGCGGTGGGGCGCGATCATCGCGTGGACGGTGGCAGAGATCGGGTATTTCGCCGCCTTCTACGCGGAGCTACTCGGCGCCGGCGGCAAGCCGGTCATTCCGGAAGGCACGTTCGTGCTGGCGGCGACCCTTCGCGTAGTCACGGTCGCGATCCTCTGCGGCCTCGTGATCCGCGAGATCTGGCGGCCCGAGCTCGACGCGGTCCGGCAGACCTACACCGACGATCCGGACGGCGGCGTCGTCAACGAGCCCGACGCCGACTGGGTCGAAGGCCTCCGCCGAGCCTTCCACGTAGGCCCCAAGCCCGAGCCGGAGCTTCCGGCAACGGCATCCACGGCCGAGGTCGCCGCCACCGCGTCATAGGCGGTCGACCGGCGGTACGGCCATCGGGTTGTCGAGCGGAAGTATGCGCGGGTTTGTCGGCGCCGACCCATGGCGTTCCGGGACCAGCGGCGCCCAACGTCGGTGCCAGCGCTACCACCTCGCGTCGGCACGGCCGCGATCGTCTTGTGTCACGCCCGCCTCGTACCGCTGAAGATCAGTTCAGGTGGAAGATCACGGCGTCGTCAGCGTCCTCGCGTCGGATACCGAGGGCGTCGACGGGGGTGTCGCCGGCGCGTTCCCAGGAGGTGCCGGCGACCTTGGAGCGCAGCAGCAGCACGGTGTTGACGTTGATGGAGCGCAGGTACTGGATGCTGGCGGCGTCGGGGAAGGTCGCGACGTCGCGGCGCAACTCGGCCTGGCGGGATGCGGCGAAGCCGCCCGTGCCGTTGGCGATCGGCTGGAAATGGGACGTCGACCAGAGCATCACGGTCTCGTCGGTTAGCGCGTCGGTCGGCAGTACCAGCATCGGGCCCGCGACGGTTCGCATCGTCGGGGGCTGGGCGGGGACGACGGGGTGGGCCGTGGCGTTCCAGCCCTCGGCGATCACGAGAACGAGTGGCACGAGCGTGGCGAGGCGCAGCCACGGGGCAGGCCAGGGCGGGATGCGCTGCGCCGACCATTGCTCGGCTCGGCGGACGAAGTCGGCGACCGCGCCGGCCGCGAGGATGCCGAGCAGGAGCGTCACCCAGAGCATGAGGCGGCCGGGTATCCGCACGGCCAGCGACGCGGGCAGGTGGTCGAAGAGCGGAAGGTAGGTCCAGCGGCCGCCGAAGAAGGTCGTGCCGAGGGTCAGGATGATCGTCGCGGCGAGAGCGAGCAGCAAGAGCAGGCGGTGCCAGAGCTTCCAGACCGAGAAGGCGAGGCCGGCTAGGGCAAGGGCGTAGAGGACGAAGCCCGGCAACAGGGTCATCTCGGCCGGCCAGCCGAGTGTCGATCGCGGAACGGCGTGCGGCGCGCCCCAGATGCGGGACTCGGCCGGGCCGATCAGGAGGCTGCGCCACGGCGGCGAGAAGAACTTGATCTCGGCGGTGCCGCTGTTCGTGTCGGTGGCCCGGAAATAGGGCAGGGCGATCAGCGCCGCGACGCCGGCGAGGATCACGGGTCCGAGCGTATCGGCGATCAGCAGCCGCCAGCCGAGAACCGGTCGCAGTCTCGGGCGCAGCAGCCAGCGGATCGGCGTACCGATCAACAGGACCACGAGGATGAGCCCGAGGACGCCCAGGAACGGCAACCCCAGCGAGAAGCCGAGGGTTACCTGCCAGGCCGCGAGCAGCCAGCCGAGCGCTGCCCAGCCGGAGTGCTGGCGGCCCGGGCGCAGGCCGTGCCGCAGCGACCAGCCGTGCCCGCGGGCCAGCATGGCCAGGGCGAGCGGGATTGCCCCGGCGGAGATGATGTCGAGATGCCCCTCTTGCGCGAGGCGCCAGGGAGCGTACGCGAAGGCGACCGCCGCGACGGCCGCACCGGTGCGGCCCGCGCCGAGCTGACGGACCAGGGCATAGCCGCCGATCGCCAGCAGCGCGTGGGCCAGCACGAACAGGATGTTGTAACGCAGGGTGGCGGCTAGCGGGCCGGTGCCGAGCATGCCGGCTGGGGCGTAGCCGAGCAGGCTGTCGCCGAAGGCGAAGCTGTTGGGCCGAGGATAGAAGGCGTTGGACTGCCACAGCCGCACCGGGTGAGTGCGCAGGATGTAACCGACCCAGGAGATCTGCCACGCCTGCCGGGACGGGTCGCCGAGGTCCTGCGGCAGGGTGTGCAGCGGATAGCGCAGCGTCGGCCACGTGAGCGCCACGGCCAGCAGGAGCCCGCCGTAGATCGCTAGGGCGTACTCGTGGATGAAGGAGCGGAAGAATTTCCGCGTGGCCCGGCGGATCAGTCCGGGAGCGCGCTCGGGCGTGGTGGCGAAGGCGGTCCACGGGTCCTGAGGGGCGCCGGGCGGGCGCTCCGAGGGAAGCGGATCCTTCGTGGCGGTCCCAGTCCCTTGTGGATCTTCTGCGGCCGCGGCGGTCACACCGGAGGGTGCGGCGCCGGCGCCCGCGGCCGGCACATCCGGCAGATCCAGACCGTCTGGACCAGGCCGTCCCGCGGAAGTCTTCTCGGCGGCGGTTTCCCCAGCGGCGGCTTCTCGGGAGCCGGTTTCCCGGGCACTGGGCTCCGCATTGCCGATGGTCGGTAAAGCCTTCGGTGACCGTTTCGTGAAAAGCCCGAAACGGCGTCGCCCGGGCTGCTTCGTGGCCGCCTCGTCGCCGGGCGCGGCGGCCGGCAGGACGAGCGCGCCTTCGGCGATCGCCGCGGCACGCTCGACCTCACTAAGCGCGCGCGCCGGCTGCTCGGTCGTCATTGACCCTCCTCCCCGAACCGAATCGTCAGCGGCCCGTTCCTTCGCGCAGGAGGGCGATGTCCGCGGCCTGGCCCTCGGCGCCGCCGGGAGTCTCGACGACCGCTGGGGCGCCGGCGGCCCGGATCGCGGCCACCACCAGATCCGGGTCGATCTTGCCACTGCCGAGGTTGTCGTGCTTGTCCTGGCCCGAGTCGAAGCCGCCCTTGGAATCGTTGGCGTGGATCAGGTCGATCCGTCCGGTGATGGCCTTGACCCGGTCGACGATGCCGACGAGGTCTTCGCCGCCGGCGAACGCATGGCACGTGTCGAGGCAGAACCCGGCGCCGAACTCGGCGACCTCGTCCCACAGCCGAGCCAGATCGTCGAAGCGGCGGGCACAGGCGTTGTCGCCGCCAGCGGTATTTTCGATCAGGATCGGCAGGGGCAGGCCGCCGTCCTTCTCCGCATACTCGAACGCCTTGCGCCAGTTTTCGAAACCGGACGCCAGGTCGGCGCCCTTGCCAACGTGGCCGCCGTGCACGATCAGGCCTTTCGCCCCCAGCTCGGCCGCCGCCTTGGCATGCGCCATGAGCAGCTTGCGGCTCGGGATGCGGATGCGGTTGTTGGGCGAGGCGACATTCACGATGTAGGGCGCGTGAATGTAGACGTCCACCTCGGAGGCGCGCAGGGCCTCGGCGTCGTCGCGAGGCGTAGGCGACTTGTAGCCCTGCGGGTCGGTGAGGAAGAACTGCACGGCCTCGGCCCCACGGGCGGCAGCCGCGGCCAGAGGCTCGGCGGGATCGACATGGGCTCCGATGCGCATGGGGATGAGCCTACGACGCGGGTACGACGCTTTCTCCCCCGCGTCACCGGGCTCCCGCCGCTCTCGTTAGCTCATTGATCGCGTTTGACAGGTGCCGGCCGGGCCGGTCCGAACTGGGAGATGGTGCATGTCGCGGCAGTTCCGATACCGGGTGACGGCACTGGTGCTGGGCGGCTTCCTGCTCGGCGGCCCGCTGCTGACCAGCGGGACGGCGAGCGCCGAGCAGGTCGACGAGGGCGGCCGCCAGGTGACCTTCGCCGGCGGCGGCGTTCTGGGCCTGTCCTGCAAGTCGCACCCGGACGTCGAGTCGATGACGGTTCCGGCGGACAGCACGGTGCGAGTGGTCAACCGCACCGGTCACAGCGCGAACCTGCAGCTCGGCGGCGACACGAAGGGCATGCTCGCCGACGATGCCGCGACCGAGGTCGTGTTCCGGCGGGGAACGACGGCGGTGACCCTCACACCGACCTGCGCGATCGACAACGACGCCACGCCGGTGCTGGTCACGGCCTCGCCGTCGAGTCCCGCCGCGACGATGCCGGACCCGATTCCGGCCCCCTCCGGGTCCAATTCATCGGTTTTCGCATCCGAACCGACCGACGCGACACGCCAGTCAGGCATGACCCTGTCGGATGCGGTCACGCCCGACGGCGGCCCGTCCCGCGTCACGACCCTCAGCGGCCGGCCCGGGGCCGGCCGGCCGAGCACGTTGCGTACCTCGGTCGTCGCGCAGGCCGCCACCACCGCGGCCCAGGCCATGCCGCAGGGCGATGCGCCCCGACCCAAGATCAAAACCAGGGGTCCCAAGGGTACGCAGGTCGGCGCCGCACCGGCTTTCTCGGGCATGCCGCCCGGCGACAAGCCGGCACTGCTCACCGGCGTACCGCAGCTTGATCCGGCCGAGACCACGACAGGTGCCGGACCTGCCGCGACTGGCGTGCCCGCCACGGAGATCGCCGCGGCGGAGCCGGTGGCGGCGATGGAGCCCATGCGTGAGCAGGGGCCGATCGGGCTGTTGGCGCTGATCGCCGCGGTGTGCGTCCTCGGGGTGGGGATCGCGGCCATTCGGTCAATCGTGTCGCAACGTGCAAATCGGGCTAAAATGGCGTAAGCTTGTGCCCATCAAGCTCCGCGGGGCGGCTGTGTCCAATCTCATCGGTGTGGTCGTTCCTCCCCAGGTCCCACCCAGCGAATGCGGATCGGGCGCCCCGCGGCTCGGTATCAACAGGACCCCGTCCCCGGACGGGGTCCTCGCTTTTGGGCTCGCTGAGCTGCGTGGGTATGCTTACTCGGTTCGCAGAGTCGCCGTGGCTGTCCCGCCTTCGATGTGGTGGCCACCCACGGCTTTTCGTTGCGAGCGACACAAGACCTCCTGCCACGGAGAGACCGTGGCCGCCAAGCCCACAGGAGGTGAGAACGTCTTGCGTCATTACGAACTCATGGTCATCCTCGATCCTTCGCTCGAGGAGCGCACCGTTGCCCCGTCGCTCGATCAGTACCTGAACGTGATCAGGACCGCGGGTGGCTCGGTGGAGAAGCTCGACGTGTGGGGCCGACGCCGGCTCTCGTTCGAGATCAACAAGAAGGCCGAGGGCATCTACGCGGTCGTCGACCTGCAGGCGACGCCCGCGGCCGTGGCCGAGCTGGACCGCCAGCTGCGACTCAACGAGTCCATCCTGCGCACCAAGGTCATCCGGCCCGAGACCCGCTGAGCCTCGTTTTTGTCAGGGGGTTCTGAGAACCTCCTACGAACGAGCGAAGCGGCGAGGAGAAGATCATGGCAGGAGAAACCACCATCACGGTCGTCGGTAACTTGACCGACGACCCAGAGCTGCGCTTCACCCCGTCGGGTGCGGCCGTCGCCAAGTTCCGCATCGCGTCCACGCCGCGGACCTTGGATCGGCAGTCGGGCGAGTGGAAAGACGGCGAGCCACTGTTCCTCGCGTGCAACATCTGGCGTGACGCCGCCGAGCACGTCGCCGAGTCGCTGCAGCGCGGCGCCCGGGTGATCGTGCAGGGCCGGCTGCGCCAGCGGTCTTACGAGACGCGCGAGGGAGAGAAGCGCACCGTCTACGAGCTCGAGGTCGACGAGATCGGCCCGTCGCTGCGCTACGCCACGGCAAAGGTGCAGCGGATGAGCCGTTCCGGCGGTGGATCCGGCGGCGGCTTCGGCGCGTCCGGCGGTGGAGCCGCCAGCGGCGTCGCTAGCGGCGCCGCTGCCAGCGGTGGTGGCACCCGGCAGCAGCCCAGCGGCGGCGGAGGCAGCAACTTCGACGACCCGTGGGCTACGGCGGCTCCGGCCTCCGGCAGCCGCTCCGGCGGCGGCACCTCCTCGTTCGACGACGAGCCTCCCTTCTAAGCCCTCGGGCTTTCGCTGCCGACGGTGTGCCGTCGGTGTGGATCACAACAGGAGTAAGAGCAATGGCTAAGGCTGCGGCGCTTCGCAAGCCGAAGAAGAAGGTGAACCCCCTCGACAAGGATGGGATCACCTACATCGACTACAAGGACACCGCGCTGCTGCGGAAGTTCATCTCCGACCGCGGCAAGATCCGCGCGCGTCGGGTCACCGGTGTGACCTCCCAGCAGCAGCGGCAGATCGCCCGCGCGGTCAAGAACGCCCGCGAGATGGCGCTCCTGCCGTACACGGCGACGGCACGCTGAGAGGGGGCGCCACGATGAAGATCATCCTCACTCAAGAGGTGTCGGGTCTCGGCACCCCAGGCGATATCGTCGAGGTCAAGGACGGCTACGGCCGCAACTACCTGCTGCCGCAGGGCTTCGCGATCCAGTGGACCAAGGGCGCGGAGAAGCAGGTCGTCGTCATCAAGCGGGCCCGCGAGGCTCGCGAGATCCGCGACCTGGGTCAGGCCAACGAGGTCAAGGCGAAACTGGCCGGCCTCAAGGTCACGCTGAGCGCGCGGTCCGGCAACGGCGGCCGCCTGTTCGGCTCGATCACGCCGGCCGAGATCGTCGACGCGGTCAAGGCCGCCGGCGGTCCTCCGCTGGACCGCCGGCGTCTCGAGATGCCGGGGCACATCAAGACCACCGGTGCGTACAACGTCCAGGTCAAGCTGCACCCCGAGGTGACCGCGACGTTCCCGGTGAACGTGGTGTCCGCGAAGTAATCCGGTTTCACGTCGACGGCGCGTCGGGCTTCGGCCCGGCGCGCCGTTTCCGCTCTGGGCGTGAGTCAATGCGCTCGGCTCGCGGGTCCTCCGGACTAGCTCAGGCTGTTGCCGGTGATCGCCGAGCTGATGACCGTGGCGAGGCCGCCGCCGACGACCGCGGCCGCGAGGCCGACGCTGACCGCCTTCCATGAGCTGCTCACCCAGCGTATGCCGACCGCCACGACGACGCTCAACACCAGCGATATGCCGAATTGCGGCGCGGCCTTGGCCAGCGTGTCCAACGCGTGCGTCTGGGCGCCGCTGCTGACCACGAGCATATAGAAGACGAAGAGGACGACGGGTACGCCGTACCAGATCACCGTGTAGCCGACGGCGGCAAGCGGGCCGCCCGAGGCCTGGTCATCCTCCTCGTCGTCCGGATCGAGCAGGTCGCTCTTCCGGCCCGAGGAGAAACCGCCGCCGACCGGGCGCCGCTCGTAGGACCCGGTCGGTCCCAGCCATCCGTTGCTGGCGCGCTGTGCGCGTCCCGTCGCTGTATCCGGCCCGCCCGCGGGCATCAGCAGCGACGTCGACGTCATGGATAAGTTCGACGGCCTCGGGACGGCGGCTGAGCCGCTCGATCGAAAGGGCACGTAGTCTGCGGTGCCATAGCGCCGGGACTGCCCCTCGGCAAGATCGCTCTCGTCGGCCAGGTCCCGGCGCCAGTCGCCGGCTCCGCCCTCGCGATAGGTAGCGCTTCCGCGCACCGATTCATCGCGTTCGGCGACCTGCCAGCCGCCGGGATCGGCCCGCTGCTGCGGGTCGCGACCGGAGTCCCGGGGTGGCCAATCCTCGTACCCCTGGACGGCGCCGCCCCCGCCGCCGCCGCCGCGCCAATCGTCGCGGTTCTCCGCCTCGGCCGGCCGCCGGCCCTGCGAGGACTCGAGACTGCGACGCCATGCCTCAGAGCTCAGCGGCTCGTCGCCTAGGGCCGGCTCGGCGCTTGCTCGCCGGCGGCCGACCGCGGGCTGGTCGTCCGTGTCCGCTCGGCGACGGCCGCCGCCGGGACGGTCGTCGCCGTAGGGATCTTCGGCGCGGTTCGAATCGTCTCGGTAGACGCCTCCGCGGTAGGTGCCGTCGCTGCGTCGCGTCGCGCCGCCGCGCGCCGGACCTGAGATGTCGCTGCCGTAGATCTCACTATCCGGGGCGCCGCTGCTCGGCATGGCGCTGCGCTGGGCGATTCCCGGCATGGCGCTGCGCGGGACGATGCCCGGCATGGCGCTGCGCGGCGCGTTTCCCGGCACGCCACTGCGCGGAAGCGGGCCGTCCGGGATCCCGCCTCGCGGCATGGTGTCGTCGGGTCCGCCGCGGAGGTAGGTCGTGTCGTCGGGCATGGCGCTGCGCGGCCGGGGCCCTTCTGCGCCGCGGCGGGGCATGGTGTCGTCGGGCATCGCGCTGCGCGGGACCGGTCCGTCAGCCATGCCGCGGCGGGGCACGATGTCGCCGGGTCCGCTGCGGAAGTGGGTCGTGTCGTCGGGCATCGCGCTGCGCGGGACCGGTCCGTCAGCCATGCCGCGGCGGAGTTGCGGATCGTCCGGCATCGCGCGGCGGGGAACGATCTCGCCTCGCATTCCGCGCCTGGGTGCCTCCTCGTCCCGCGAGTCACGCCAGGACGCCCCGTCGTCCCGCGTCCCGCGCCCGGAATCGGCGTCGTCGGACATGCCGCGCCGAGGTGCGGCGTCCGGGAGGGCGCTACTCGGCGCCGCGCCGGCTCGGCCGCCTCCGCCGCGAGACGGACGGTCATCGGGCTCAGGCTGCTGCCAGGAGCCTCGGATGGTCGCCTCGTCGTCCGGCCGCGGGGTGTCCGCCGGGGCGGCGGGGAGTTCGCGGCGCTGGGCCGAATGTTGGGCGGCGTCGCGGCGGGCGGCCTCCTCGCGCCAGGCACGGACGCGGGGATCGTCCTCGGCACGGCTCCACTGGCCGGTGTCGGGATCGCGGGTCCAGCTACTCGTGTCGGGCTCGGCCTCCCACGAGCCGGTGTGTTCCCGCCAGTCGTCGTTGACCTGGTTGTAGCGCTGGCTGCGGCTCGGCGGGCCGGACCTGCGACGGCGGGGCTCGCCGGTGCGCCCGTCGCGGTCCTGCGAGCGGCCGTCCTGGAGGCCGAATGGCGTCGTGGGTTCGTCGCCGCGCACCTGATCGCTGTACCGACCCGGCGCCGCGGCGCCGCGAACGCCCTCGATGTATCGGGGATCGTCCTGCCCGCGCGACGGAGCGCCGCCGCGAGAGTCGGCGTGGCGGGTACCGAAGCCGGAGCTCGGGGCAGGGGCGGGCCGGTCGTCGACCGGGTAGCGCGCGCCGCGGGCGTCGGCGGCGAACCCCGAGGCAGGCGCGCCGGCACCGCGGTCACCGGCGACGAAGCCGGAGGACGGGGCCGCGGACGTACGGTCGTCGGGCTCGTAGCCCCGGTCGGGCATGCCGTAGCGCGAACCGCGCTCGGCCTGCCGGTCGCGCGCCGGTCGGCCCGGTGCCGCGGTCGGGTAGCCGGGGTCGGCGAGGCCGGCCAAGCCGTCGGCGTACCGGCGTGCCGTGCGGGACGGCTCGTCGTACGCGTCGCCGGGACGTCCGGTCTCGTCATACGGCGTGGCGGGCTGTGCCCGATGGCCGCCGGGGCCTTCATGCCGCCCGCCGACGGGCGGGTCGCGGTAGTCCGCGGGGTTCACCCGCCGGGTGGTGTCGTCGTCGTAGGGCGCGGCAGGGAGGGCTCGGCGGCCGGGCGGGTCCGCGTACCCCCGCTCGGGAGCGCCCGGCGTCGCCGCACGCGTGCCCCACGTCGGGGTTTCCGGCGTGGCCGGATCCGGGAAGAGCTGGATGCTTCCGGTGTCGGTGTGGCCCGCCCAGTTGTCCGAGTCGGAGCGGGTGGCCCAGCCCGTGCCCCCGGACGTGGGTGACCCGGACTCGGGGGCCCGGCGGCGCCCGACCTGCCGGGAGCCCTCGCCGAGCTCAGCGTCGCGCCGCCAGGCCGCGCGGTCGTCCTCGCGCACCAGGTGGCGTCCGTCGTCGCGCGGGGTCTGCCAGCTCGGCGTCTCGCTGCGTTGCCAGCTGGGGGTCTCGCTGCGTTGCCAGGTCGGGGTTTCGGTGCGTTGCCAGCTGGGCGTTTCGCCGCGTTGCCAGGTCGGGGTTTCGGTGCGTTGCCAGCTGGGCGTTTCGCCGCGTTGCCAGGTCGGGGCATCGCCGCGTTGCCGGCCGGGCGTCTCGGTGGGCTCGCCGCGTCGCCGCGCGTCGCCGTCCGAGCCGTTGGCGCCGGTATCGGCCCAGGTCGCGGAGCCCTCGATCGCGCCGCGCCGCCAGCTCGGCGTGCCGCTCGCCGGGGCCGACGAGGCGTTCCAGGACGGGACGTCCTGAGCGGGTGCGTTCCAGGACGGCGCCTCGCGGGCCGAAGTGTCTCTCCACGACGGCGTGCCCGCGGTGGATGTCGGCTCCACCAGCTGCTGCCAGGACGGGGAACTCTCCGCGGGCTGCCGCGGCGAAGGTTGCTGCCAGCTGGGCTGTGCGTGCTGGGCCGGCTGGCTGGGCGCGGCCGGCTGCTGCCACGACGGCGGGTCGGTGAACTGCTGCCACGACGGCCGGGCGTCATCGGGCTGCTGCCAGGGCCGCGTGGCGTCGCGCGGGGGCTCGGTGGTGGCATCGGACGGGGCAGACCAAGCTGTGCTGGAGATGGCCGGCTGAGCCGTCGGCGTCGTGGCCGGCGGGACGAACTGGCTGCTGCCGTCCGTCCGCCAGGCCTCGGTGGTCGAGCGCCAGCCATGCGAGCCCGTCGTGGAGCGCCACTCGGTGGTCTGCCGCCAGCGGGCGCCGGTCGCCCGCCACTCGGCGGTCTCGCTGCGCCAGCCGACGCCGTCGGCAGGGAGGGCCGGGCGGCCGGTCGACGCGACCTCGGACCAGCGGCTGACCGGCTCGACGGCCTGGCTCTGCTCGGGCTCGGCCTGCTGGGCCCAGGCGTCGGCGCGTCGCTGCCAGGCCAGCGCCTCGGGGCTGGGCTCCATGCTTCCGGTATCAGTCAGCGAAGCCCATTTCGGGTCAGGCTCGGCAAATTGCGGATTTTCTGGACTCTGAGTGGGCCATGGCTCAGCCGCGCGGCGCTCGCGCGGCATACGGGCGCCGTAGTCCCACTCCCGTTGGTCCACCTGAAAAGCGTGACGTGCCCGAGACCGAACCGCAACGCCCTAGGGCGACGGCTTGCTCACGGCGGGCACCTTTTTCTTCCTCCACAGCTGGGGACGGGGAAAGACCTGCTGGACAAGGCACGTACGGCGTCGTCCCCAGAAGTTATGCACAGGCTGTGCACAGGGTCGCCCACAAGCAGGGCCGGGATGTCCACAGGTTGTCCCAAGGCTCGTCCACCGGCGCAGTTGGGCAGGTGGCGGCCGGGTTCGTACAGTGATCCAGCCTCGCGCGGTTCAGAGCTAGATTTATTTTTTCCGATCTTGGCGAGGCTTCAGCCGAAAGTGTCATACCCGGACTGTTTGATCGCGGTTGCAGGCGTGGCGAGCGAAGGAGGTCCGGGTGTCGATCACCGACGACGCGCGACCGGAGGCCCGGCCGCCCGCGCAGGCCGCCTCGGGCTCATACGACAAGGCGCCGCCGCAGGACGTCGCGGCCGAGCAGGGCGTGCTCGGCGGCATGCTGCTCTCCAAGGACGCGATCGCCGACGTCGTCGAGATCCTCAAGACCCACGACTTCTACCGGCCGGTGCACGGCACGATCTTCGACGTCGTCCTCGATCTGTACGGTCGGGGTGAGCCGGCCGACACGCTGACCGTGGCCGCGGCGCTCGCCGACTCGGGCGACCTGCAGCGCATCGGCGGCGTTCCCTACCTGCACACGCTGATCGAGAGCGTGCCGACCGCGGCGAACGCGTCGTACTACGCCCGCATCGTCTCCGAGCGCGCGATCCTCCGGCGCCTGGTCGAAGCCGGTACCAAGATCGTGCAGTTGGGCTACGGCACCGGTGGTAACGGTGGCCGGGATGTGGACGACATCGTCGACCTGGCACAGCAGGCGATCTACGACGTCACCGAGAAACGGGTGAGCGAAGACTTCGCGGCCCTCGGCGACATGCTGCAGCCCACCCTCGACGAGATCGAGGCGGTGGGCGCGCACGGCGGCATGATGACCGGCGTGCCGACCGGCTTCTCCGACCTGGACCGCCTGCTCAACGGGCTGCACCCCGGTCAGCTGATCATCGTGGCGGGGCGCCCCGGTCTCGGCAAGTCGACCGTCAGCATGGACTTCGCGCGCAACGCGGCGATCCGCAACAACTGCGCCAGCGCCATCTTCTCGCTCGAAATGAGCAAGATCGAGATGGTCATGCGCCTGCTCTCGGCCGAGGCTCGGGTGCCGCTGCACGTGCTGCGCTCCGGTCAGCTCACCGACGACGACTGGAGCAAGCTGGCCCGCCGGATGGGCGAGATCAGCGAGGCGCCGATCTTCGTCGACGACACCCCGAGCATGAACCTGATGGAGATCCGGGCCAAGGCGCGCCGGCTCAAGCAACGGCACAATCTGAAACTGCTGGTGGTCGACTATCTGCAGCTGATGACCTCGCCGAAAAGGACGGAGAGCCGGCAGCAGGAGGTCGCCGACCTGTCCCGGGGCCTGAAGCTGCTGGCCAAGGAGATCGAGTGCCCGGTGATCGCGGTGTCGCAGCTCAACCGCGGTCCCGAGCAGCGCACCGACAAGCGGCCGCAACTGTCCGACCTGCGCGAGTCGGGCTGCCTGACGGCCGCCACGAGGGTCATGCGGGCCGACGACAACAGCGAGGTCTCGCTAGGCAACCTCTTGGCTGCCGGCATTACCGACATTCCAGTGTGGGCGCTCAACGAGCGGCTGCAATACACCGTGCGGACAATGACCCACGTCTTTCCGAGCGGTCGCAAGCCGGTCTTCCGCCTCACCCTCGGCTCGGGCAAGGAGATCGAGGCCACCGCAAACCACCCCTTCCTGACGTACGGGGGGTGGAAACCGCTGGGCGAGGTGGTCGTCGGTGATCGGCTCGCCGCGCCGCGACATGTGCCGCCGCCGCTGCTGCGGATGCCGTGGGACGACGCCGAGGTCATCCTGCTGGCCCACCTCATGGAGGGTGGTTCCTTCGCCGGAGATCAGCCGATTCGCTACCAGGGCGACGACGAGATGACCCTGGCCGCGGTGGCCGAGGCCGCCAAGCACTTCGGGGTGACGGCGGTCCGCGACGACGACCCGGCGGCGTGCTCGATCGCTCTTCGGCTGCCGGCGCCGGCCGGGTCCGTCCGCGGCCGGCCAGACCCGATCGCCGCATGGCTGGACGGCCTAGGTCTTTTCGGGCTTCGCCGGCCGGAGAGATTCCTTCCCGAGACGCTCTTCCGGCTGCCCAAGGAACAGGTCAAGCTGTTCCTCAGGCATCTCTGGTCCACCGGCGGATCGGTCACGATCGACGAGTCGGGCGGCGGTGGACAGATCTCTTGTTCGTCGACCAGCAGGCCGATGCTCGACGGCGTTTCGCGTCTCCTGCTGCGATTCGGCATCACCAGCCGGGTCGGTGGGGCCGGGGTGGCCGGGCTTGCGGACCGGTTCACCCTCGACATCCGGGGGCGTGACGACCAACTTCGCTTCCTGCGGGAGATCGGCGTCTTCGGCGAGCGCTCGACCCGCTGCGACGAGCTGCTTGTCGCCATGGAGTCCTCCACCGGCAAGGCGAGCGCCGACACCGTGCCACGAGAGGTCTGGGACGACGTCCGCAAGATCCTTGTGGACGAGGGCGTGTCGCAGCGCGACTTCGAGCGGGAGCTCGGCGACGGCGCGTCGTGGGAGCCTGCACCGAGCAGGCAACGACTCGGGCGCATCGCCGACGTGCTGGCCGGCGCCGACCTCGAGCTGCACGCCACCAACGACGTGTTCTGGGATGAGGTCGAGTCCGTCGAGTACATCGGAGATCAGGATGTGTACGACGCCACGGTCGTCGGCACCCACAACTTCATCGCCAACGGGATAGCCACCCACAACTCGATCGAGCAGGACGCGGACGTCGTGATCTTGCTGCACCGCGACGACTATTACGACAAGGAGTCGCCGCGTGCCGGTGAGGCCGACTTCATCGTGGCCAAGCACCGAAACGGGCCGACCGACACGGTGACCGTGGCCGCCCAGCTGCACCTGTCGCGCTTCGTCGACATGGCCATCGCCTAGGAGCTGGCCGTCGCCTGGGGCTGGCCGTCGCTACGGCAGGCCGTCGCCGGGGGTCGGCCGGGTCCACGGTGGGTCCTTGAAGGTCGCGTCCGTGGGGCTCGCGGCGCTCCACTGGCCGGCGCCGTGGTAGGGCAGGAGCGCCGGGCGGCCCTCGCCGTCCACGACCAGGGCGTCCATCGACACGATGTTGGCCTTGGTGGACAGGCCGTGGTGGCGGTAGAGCGGCGCCTCCTCGGAGAGGCTGCCCACCTGCGGGTCCAGGAAGAGGATCGTGCCGGCCTGGTTGACGGCGGCCCAGCAGTGGCAGCCGCCGGAGTCCAGGTCGGTGACGATGAAGGCGAACGCGCCGTGTCCCGTGTTGTGCAGGTGGTTGGCGAGGTTGCGCAGGGCTGCGTCCACCGGGGGCTTGGCGAGGTCAGGTTCGGCGCCGCCGACGAACGGGCACAGGTTCTGAAACCCGCCACCGGTCGCGAGCTCGATGCGTCGTACCCCCTCGTCCTCGCCGCCCAGCGGCCGGTTCGGGTCGCCATGGGCGTAGACGTCGACGGTGCGCGGAGCCGAGACCCGCGGGCAGCCGCGCACGTAGGTGTCGAAAAGGGCCAGCACGGCGTCGAGGCAATTGAGCCCGCGCGTCGGGTCCGCTGTGGGTCCCCCTCCGTTCACCAGCGAAAACCAGCGGCCTTGCCGCGGATCGGCCAGGCGTCGCACCCGGCCGTCGCCGTCGCGCGGCATGGCGTCCTCGAGCTCCCGCTGCGGTACGCGCAGTGGCACGCGCAGACCCCCGTCGGCCCACGGTGAGTCCTCCTCCTCCCACGGCGATCCGGGTTCGGCCCGTACGAAACGGTCGTCGACTCCGGCGTACGCCTCGATCCGCGCCCAGGCCGGCGGATCGATGCCGGCGGTCTCGCGTTCCCGCTTGCCGGACCGGACGAGGTCGGTTCGCGCCTCCAGGTCGGCCACGATCGCGCGTAGTTCGACCGCCCGGAGCTCGGCGGCGTCGGTGGCCGCGGCGATCGTGGCGGCCTCGCCGCGGGTGAGGGAGCCGAGGCGGGACGCGGACACCGCGAAGCGTTCGAGGTCGAGGATGATCGACCAGGTCTGTTCGGCGATCGAGGTGAGATAGCGGGAGTAGTCCACCCGCCGGTTCCGGTCATGGGTTCGCCGGGATCCGTCCCGCGGCGGGGCCGCCGGTTCCGGCGCCAAGGTCGGCCGCTCCGAACGCAGCGAGGCGCGGTCCGGTGGTCGTGTAACCCGGGCAGACGGCGCGCCCGAGGAGTGGGCGGCGCCTTCCGATGGTTGTGTCGCGCGGCCGGATGGCTTGTTCGGGAAGTGGGCGGCGCCGTCGGGTGGTTTTGTTGCGCGGCTGGACACTGCGTTTGGGGAGCGGGTGGCCCGGTCCGGTGGTTGAGTCGCGCGGTTGGACGACACGTCCGAGGACCGGGCGGATCGGTCCGGCGGAAGCAGCGCGCGGCTCGCCGACCTGCTCGAGGAGCGGGTGGCGCGGTGCCGAGGCAGCGTGACCACCGGGCTTGTGACCGTCGCCGGCGGCTCCACCTCGCCGCCCGTGGCCGCCCCGGTGAGCTGCGCGCCGAGCCGCTCGAAGATCTGCTGGACCGCGATGCGGGTCGCCGCGATCAACCCGCCCGCGGCGGGCGTCGCCGCGCCCAGGGTCAGCGCGCCGGCCACGGCGATGCCGGACAGTTCGGTCAGGAAGATACCGATCTCGATCCAGGCTTCGAGCTTGGCGGCCTCGATGTCCCGCCCGCCCGCGTCGACCAGTTCCCCGAGCTCGTGCACGACCTGCACCAGCGCGTTCAGCGGCGCACTTTCGTCGCCGGACAGCCGGTGCCACGCATCGAGGAAGCCGGCGGCGCCGATGTCGGCCCTGCCGTACCCCGAGATGATCTCGGCGGCGGCCTCCGCGGCCAGGGCACGTGGCCCGGTAAGAGCGTCGGCGAGGGTGTACCAGCGGTCGGCCACATCCCAGGTGGCGACCTCGTCTCCCGGCGGCCAGTCGAAGCCGACCACCCACTCCAGCGCCGGGCGTGCCCAGGCCGGCACGTCGACCGGGCGGTCGAGGGGGTGTGGTAGCGGGCTGGGCAGCACGGTCACGGATGTGCCTCCTTCGCCACGCCCTCCCGGATCTCGCCCGTGCGGCCGCCGCGGTCCATGCCGTCGGTCGAGCGCTCCACGGCCTTGCCGAGGCTCTCCACATAGGCCGCCAGCTGCGCCAACGCGTCGAGAACCTGCCGCTCGACCGGCCGGTAACGGCGGTCGAAGCCGCGCCCGATGTCGTCGTGCCCCCACGGCCGGGCAGCCGAGGCGGCCTCGAGGTCAGCGCCCGGGCCGCGGCGTTGGTCGGCGAGCCCTCGACCGGCCGAGCTGAGATTTCGGGCGCCGCGCACCACCCGATCGGCGCCGTCAAGCATCGGCCTGCTTCCCGGGGGAGGACGACCGGACGATCGAATCAGGCCGCCGCATCAACGATGCGAAATCGTTGTCACGTAAGAACTGCAGCGTCCCAGAATCTGGCGGGAGATAGCCGGCCATCAGTGCCGCCACCTTGCCGGCGGTCTGCTCCGCCGCCTGCCGCGCAGTGGCGACGATCGCCTGCGCGAGATCGTCCGGGTCGAGGGAGCGGCAGGCCTCGCGGTGGAGGTGGAGGTCGATCAACTGGCCTCGGGGGCCCACCGTAGCCTGGACGAGGCCATCCGCCGAGACGGCGCTGACCTGCAGGGACGCCAGCCGTTCCCGCAGCTCGTCCATTTCGGACCGGAGCCGGTCGTATCGCCCGTAGACGTCGGCCAGGCGCTCACGCAGCGCCCGGTTGACATCACGGTCCGCCGTCTCTGACACGGTGGTCACTCCTGTTCGCCGCCATCGAACGTGGTGACAATACCGGTCTTCGCGACGTTGCGTGGTTCGGCAACTTCAGTCCGCAGTTGCGTACCGGAAAGGGAGATCGGCAGTGATCACTCGGGTCGAGGCCGAGGAGATCGCCGCGCGCTGGGCGCGCAGCGAGTCGGAGCAGCGAGGGTACGAGTGTGAGCCGGTGCTCGTCGAGTTCGACCTCGGCTACGTGATCTGGACCCGGCAACCCGCCGCGATCCTGCCGGTGCCGGGCGACGGCGCGCGTACGGTGATCGACCGCGAGACCGGCGTGCTGTCGACCTGGCCCGGGATTCCGCCCGACGAGATCGCGGCGCTCTATCCTGATCGCAGGCCGGCGCCGTCGCGTACGGTGGATCCGGCCGTCGCTCTGCGCCGCGCCGCGCGGCGGCACCCGAGCCCGACGATGGCCGCGCATCTGACCGTCGACGGCCGGCTCTTCCGGGCGCAGGGAGCCAAGGGCGACCAGCTGATCGATCACCACCCGCTGGTTTCGCGCTATTTGAACGCAGTGGAGCGAGGGGCGCTGGTCCGCGGCGTCGAGCGGCACGCCGAGTTGATCGTCCTCTCGGAGGCGCTGCACGAGGCCGATCGGGCGCGAGGGCGCCCGATCACCCTGGACGAGGCGCGGGCCTGGCTGATCAATGCCGGTTTCGCGGCCTTTCTGGTACGGGAGAAGGGAGATCCGTCGGGCGGCCAGCCGACCCGGCCCTGCGAGACCTGCATCGGCGCGCTGGTCGACTTCGCGCTGCTGCCCTGGGCGGACCTGGCGTTCACGGCCGAGTGGCGGCACGGCTCCGACCGCGTCCCGGCGGCGGGCCGGTTCCCGCACGAGGTCGCGCGGACCCTCGCCGGCGGCGGCTGGATGGACCTGAGCTCGCTGGACGTGCTCGGCGAGGCGGCGATCGAGCGAGCCGTCGAGGCCAGCGGCGGGCGCCTGCGGCCGTTTCCCGCGGCGCGGCGCGTGGTCGCGGAGTTCCCGGGCGTGCGCTGCGGGCGGCGCGGTCCGGGCCTGCGCCGGGCGGTCCGGCTGCTCACCCTCGATCCGGCCCCGGCGGCGTACGTCGCGGACGTGCTGGACGAGTTCGCCGAGGTGGTGGGTGCGCCGCTGTTCCCGATAGGCGTCGAGGGCGGCGACGCGATCGTGGTGATCGACGAGCAGGGGCGGGTCTTCGTGCTGGACCAGGCGGGCGAGTGGTTCGTCGGCGAGACGATCGACGAGGCCCTGGTCGGCCTGCTGACCGGCGACGGGCCCGCGGAACGGGTTCGCGACGACGGCACGTGGTGAGGGGTTGCGGTCGAGGCGACGGCTAAGACCCTGTCGCGGTCGTCTGGGGCCGAGCGCGTGTGGCGCCGGGCGGAATCAGTCGACGAGGTCGTGGACGAGGTCCTGCGGCGCGGTCGCCGCGACCGGAGGGCCGAGGGCCGGCGCCCAGACGAGGAACGCGACCGGATACAGCAAGTAACCGAAGCGGGTCGTGGGCATCAGCAAGATCGCGGCGAGCAGGCCATATCCACAGATGAGGGCGGCCGCGGCCGCGGTGCGCGGGGGACGGCGTACCAGACGTACCGTGATGGCCGCGGCGACCGCGACCAGCAACGCGGCGGCGATGTACCGGCCGCCCGGCACGTTCTGGGCGATGAGGTATCCGGGAAAGGGCGACTGGGCGGGGCTCTGCACGATCCCGCGGCCGAGCGGGAAGCGGATCACGTTCTCCACGAAGGCGCCGGCGTCGACCAGCAGCGGCGGGATCAGCACGAGGAGCGGCAGGCCGGAGGCGGCCGGCAGCAGGCGCCGGCCGCGCCCGGCGGCCAGCGCCAGGACGGCGACGACCGGGAAGGCGAAGAGCTTGCACGCCGCGGCCGCTCCGACCGCGATACCCGCCCAGCCGTAACGGTCGGTGGCGGCCAGCGCGAGCGCGAGCAGGCAGAGCGCGAGGACCGGCAGGTCGTCGCCGCCGGTGGCCAGGGTAAGCGCACAGATCGGCAACACCGTCACGGCCTGTATCGCGCGCACCCGGGCGCCCGCCGGCCGCATGATCGACACGGCGCCGACGAGCGCCCCGGCGGTGACGATCGCGAACCAGATCCGCGCGTCGGTCCACCAGAAGTCCCCGAAAACGGCCCGCGGCAGGCCGAAGACGGCCATCGCGGGCTGGTAGGGGCTGTAGGCCGCGAGCCGCTCGTCCGTCGGTAGCGCCGAGATCACGCCCGGCCCGACGTAGGGCGTGCCGCCGTGCAGCAGCCGCTCGCCCATCCGCTCGACGACCAGGACCTCGTCCTGCGCCCGGTCGGTGCGACCGCCGGCGCGCTGCACCGCCTCGACGATCAACGGCACGAGACACGCGGCAACCCAGGTCAACCAGGTGAGTGCCGCCCTCGCGCCGGTGCCACCCAGGCGCCTGAGCGGGTACGCCGAGCGCCGCGCCACGATCTGGGCGACGGCGAGCAGCACGGCCGCCGCGTACGCCCAGAACGCGATCGCACCCCAGGCGCGGTGTGGCAGTAGCGTCGAGGTCAACGCCGTGACCAGGGCGAAGAGGGCCGACACCGCGTACAGGACAAGGTCGCCCGCGAGGCCGCCCGCCGCCCGGTCGACGCGCGTGAGCAGCCGGCCGGCGCTGAAGGTCACGCGGGCAAGTGTGGCAGAGACTTCCGACTCGAGCCCGGCGACCTGCGGCGCGGCATCCGCACGACGGCGCCGGCGTCGTGCAGCGCCCCGGCGAGCATGCCCGGGCGGCCGCCGGAGCCGCGCTGGAGCGTGCCGAGCAGGCGGGCCGACGACATCGCCCGCGCGAAGAGGTGGCCCTGGCCGGCGACGCAGCCCAGCTCCCAGAGAGCGTGCCGCTGCGGTTCGCTCTCCACCCCTTCGGCGATCACGGTGAGGTGCAGGCTGCGGGCCAGGTCGACGGTCGAGCGGATCACCGCGGTCGCCTCGGAGGAGGTCTCGATCGCGGTGACGAACTCACGGTCGATCTTGAGTTGGTGTACCGGGATGTGCGACAGCACCGAAAGCGAGGAGACGCCCGTACCGAAGTCGTCGAGCGCGAGGAGCACGCCCGCCTCCCGCAGCTCAGCCAGCGCGCGGCCGACCACGTCGAGCTGGCTCATCGTCAGCGTCTCGGCGAGCTCGAGCACCAGCCGGCCGGCCGGCACGGCGTGGCGCTCCAACCTGTTCAGCACGGTGGCCGGGAAGCGCGGATCGAGCAGGCTGCGGGGCGACACGTTCACCGCGACCGGCAGGTCGAAGCCGGCCTCACGCCACACGCCGGAGGCGGAGAGCGCCTGGTCGAGGACCGCGTCGGCGAAGGCGGGAAGCTTGCCGGACCGCTCGACGGTCTCCAGGAACTGCAGCGGCGTGAGCTGGCCGTGCTCGGGGTGGTGCCACCGGGCCAGCGCCTCGGCCGAGATCACCTCGCCGCTGCCGAGGTCGACGATCGGCTGGAAGTCGACGACGAACTCGTTTTCGGAGACCGCCCGGCGCAACTCGCCGCCGAGCACCAAGCGGGCGACGTCCGCGGTGTCGCGCGAGTGCGTGTACGTCATGGTCTGCTGGTCGGCGCGCTTGGCCTGGTACATCGCGACGTCGGCGCGGCGCATCAGCTCGTCGATTCCGCCGCTGCCGGGCGCCAGGGCGATGCCGCCGGCCGCCTCGACGGTGATCCGCATGCCCTCG
>Ga0307508_10001852_pt1 | contig 23364 bp, 21 predicted proteins | sample 9_EM_MG_FD_203089 | JGI IMG/M metagenome (GOLD analysis project Ga0307508, IMG submission 203089) | Populus trichocarpa ectomycorrhiza microbial communities from riparian zone in the Pacific Northwest, United States - 9_EM | ecosystem: Host-associated > Plants > Roots > Unclassified | place... | reverse complement strand
GGATCGAACTCGTTCACCGCGTCGATCGAGTACGCCTGGCGCGAGGTCTCGGCGCGGCCGCTGCGGCCCTTGGGCGGGCGCAGCGGCGTGTTCGGATCGGAGTTGCGTTCGATCAGGTAGAACTCGAGCTCGGGCGCGACGACCGGGTTCCAGCCTTCGGCCGCGTACAGATCGCAGATGCGCCGCAGCACCGAGCGCGGTGCGTACGGGATCATGTGGCCGTCGCGGTCGAAACAGTCGTGGATCACCTGCGCGGTCGGATCGGTGGCCCAGGGCACGATGCGCACGGTGGACGGATCGGGCCGCAGGTGCATGTCGCGGTCGGTCGGGTGGATGACGTCGTAGTACGGGCCGTCCTCCGGGAAGTTGCCGGTCACGCCGATGCCGACGATGGCCTCGGGCAGGCGCATGCCGCGGTCTTCGGTGAATTTTTCGCGCGGCAGGATCTTGCCGCGGGCCACGCCGGTCAGATCGGGCACGAGGCATTCGATCTCGGTCACGTGGCGTTGGTCGAACCAAGCCTCCAGGTCGGCGAATGTGAAGTTGCTTTTGTCTTGCATGGGACACCTGAGTCGTTGGGCGCGGCCGCGTCAGGCTGACGGAGCGGCGCCGGGGATCGAAAGAGCTTCTGTGGTTGCGAGGAGCGCCCGCAAGAAGCGCACCTATCGATCCGGGTCAGGTGGCTCGGGCTCCTGGTGGGGCACGCGGTGGCGGTCGCGGTAGGCCTCGCACGCGGCGCCGAAGGCCTTGAACAGGCGCACCGAGACGGTGTTGCTCGCGGCCTGCCATTCGGGATGCCACTGCACGCTCAGGTTGAAGCCGCGCGCCTCGGCGACCGAGAAGGCCTCGACCAGTCCATCGGGGGCGAGCGCCTCGACGCGCAGGCCGGCGGCGAGCCGGTTCACCCCCTGGCCGTGCACCGAGTTGACCTGGATGCGGGGTTCGTCGAGCACCCTGGCGAGCACGCCACCGCGCTGCACGGCGACCTCGTGCGCCAGGCCGTACTGCAGCTCGGCGGGTGCATCGCTGGGTGCGCGGTGGTCGTGCTGGCCGGGCACTTCCTGCACCGCCTGGTGCAGGCTGCCGCCGAGCGCGACATTCGCTTCCTGGAAACCGCGGCAGATCGCGAACAGCGGCATGCCGCGCGCCAGCACGCGCGGGATCATCGGCAAGGTCCAGGCGTCGCGGTCCACATCCAGCGGCAGCTCGGGATCGCGCACTGCTTCGTCGAAGTGGCTGGGGTGCACGTTCGAAGCCGAGCCGGTCAGCAGCACGCCATCGGCGATGTCGAGGAGCGCGTCGATCTCGCCCAGTTCTGCGGTCGGCACGATCAGCGGCTGGCAGCCGGCGAGGCGCACCGCATCGATGTACTTCTTGCCGGCGACATGGAAGGGGTGCTGCCCCATCATGCGGTTGCATGCGGGCACGAGGACGACGGGCTTGCGCATCGTCACAGCATATCCCTCAGCCGGTAGTACGCCATCCCCATCACCAGCGCCGGCGTGCGCAGCAAACGGCCGCCAGGGAAGGGCCGATGGCGGATGCGCGCGAAGGTGTCGAAGCGCTCGGCGTCGCCGGCGATCGCTTCGGCCACCAGCCGGCCGGCCAGGCCGGTCAGCGCCAGGCCGTGGCCGGAGAAGCCTTGCAGGTAGTAGACGTTGGCCTGCTCGCCGGGCAGGCGGCCGAAGTCCGGCGCGCGGTTCATCGAGATGTCGACGAAGCCGCCCCACGAGTACTCGATCCTGGTGTCGGCGAGCTGCGGGAAGGTCGTTGCCATGCGGCGCTGCATGCTCGCCGCGAGATGGATCGGCGTCGCGGTGCTGTAGCTGACGCGGCCGCCATAGAGCATGCGGTGATCGGCGGTCGGGCGGAAGTAGTCGAGCACGAAGTTGGTGTCGCACACCGCCGCGCCCGAGGGGATCAACGAACGCGCGAGCTCGGGCGCGAGCGGCTCCGACGCGACGATGTAGGTGCCGACCGGCATGATGCGTTTTTCGAGCGTCGGCGCGACGCCATGCAGATAGACGTTGCCCGCCAGCAGCACATGCGAGGCCCGCACCGAACCGCGCGCGGTGCGCAGCCGGACGGTGGTGCCGGGCTCCATCGCGAGCACCGCCGAGCCTTCGAAGATCTTCACGCCGAGCGTGGCGGCTGCGCGGGCCAGCCCGAGGCTGTACTTGAGCGGGTGCAGATGCCCGCCGAGCGGGTCGTGCACGCCGCTGTGGAAGCGCTTGCTGGCGATCCACTTCGGCATCTCGGGCGGCGCGATCCACTGCGTCTCGTAGCCGTAGGCGCGCTGCATGTGCGCCTGCCAGGTCTGCAGGTCCTTGGCCTTGCGCGTGTTGACCGCGAGGCCGAGGTAGCCGCTGCGCCAGTCGCAATCGATGTCGAAGCGCTCGCGCCGCTCGCCAATCAAGCGCAAGGCCTCCATCGTCATGTCCCAGACGGCGCGCGACACGGTGTCGCCCAATTGCTGTTCGATCACCGACTGGTCGCAGGCGAGGCCGGCGATCACCTGCCCGCCGTTGCGGCCCGAGGCGCCCCAGCCGACCTGCTGCGCTTCGAGCACGACGACGCCGTAGCCGCGCTGCGCCAGTTCGATCGCCGCCGACAGGCCGGCCAGGCCGCCCCCCACCACCGCGACGTCGCACTCCAGCGCCGACTCCAGTGCCTCATGCCCCGGGCCACGCGGCGCGGTGGCCACGTAGTAGGAGTGCTTCGTCAGTTGCTGGTCGGCGCTGAGCAGGGTCATAAACGGTGTGCGCTAGGCAAGCCTTTTCGGAAGAGGTCGGTGACGATGATGTGGGCGAGGAAAAGAGATCAGGCGTTCTTCTTCAGCACGTCGGCGATCGTGCTCACGATCTGGTCGATGTGCCCGCTCTCGACGATCAGCGGCGGCGACAGCGCGATCGTGTCGCCGGTGGTGCGGATCAGCACACCGCGCTCCCAGCACTCGAGGAAGGTGTCGAACGCGCGCTTGCCCGGGTTGCCCGGGATCGGGTCGAGCTCGATGCCGCCGACCAGGCCGATGTTGCGCACGTCGATCACGTGCGGCACGCCCTTCAGCGAGTGCAGCGCGTTCTCGAACACCGGTGCCATCAATGCGCCACGCGTCAGCAGGTTCTCGTCGGCATAGGTGTCGAGCGTGCCGAGCGCGGCGGCGCAGGCGAGCGGATGCGCCGAGTAGGTGTAGCCGTGCAGGAACTCGATCAGGTGCTCCGGGCCGGTCATGAAGGCGTCGTGGATGTGCTGCTTCGCGAACACCGCGCCCATCGGCACGCAGCCGTTGGTGATGCCCTTCGCGACCGTCATCAGATCGGGCGTGACGCCGAAGTGCGTTGCCGCGAACGGCGAGCCGAGGCGGCCGAACCCGGTGATCACCTCGTCGAAGATCAACAGGATGCCGTGCTTGTCGCAGATCGAGCGCAGGCGCTGCAGATAGCCCGTGGGCGGCAGCAGCACGCCGGTCGAGCCGGCCACCGGCTCGACGATCACCGCCGCGATGGTCGAGGCGTCGTGCAGCGCGACCAGGCGCTCGAGGTCGTCGGCGAGCTCCGCGCCGTGTTCGGGCACGCCGCGCGAGAACGCGTTGCGCGACAGGTCATGCGTGTGGCGGATGTGGTCGGCGCCGGGCAGCAGCGGGCCGAAGGACTTGCGGTTGCCGACGATGCCGCCGACCGAGATGCCGCCGAAGTTCACGCCGTGGTAGCCACGCTCGCGGCCGATCAGCCGGGTGCGTGCGCCGTCGCCGCGGGCGCGGTGGTAGCCGATCGCCATCTTCAGCGCGGTCTCGACCGCTTCGGAACCCGAGTTCGTGTAGAAGACGCGGTTCAGGCCCGCGGGCGTGATCTCGATCAAGCGCTCGGCCAGTTCGAAGGCCTTCGGGTGGCCCATGTTGAACGGCGGCGCGAAGTCCATCTCGGCCGCCTGCTCGGCGATGGCGCTGACGATCTTCGGTCGCGCGTGGCCGGCGTTCACGCACCACAGGCCGGCGATGCCGTCGAGGATCTGGCGGCCTTCGGGCGTCCAGTAGTGCATGCCCGAGGATTTGGCCAGCATGCGCGGGGCCTGCTTGAACTGGCGGTTCGCGGTGAACGGCATCCAGTAGGCGTCCATCGCCTGCTGGCGCGCGGGGGCCGCGGAAGCAGCGGCGGCGGTGATCGTGGCGGGGTCGTCTTTGTGCATGCTGGGGCTCCGGGGTGACCATTCACCCGCAGCCATAGTGTGCGAGTTCGAATGGGATGAGTCTAGACAAGGCGGCGCGCAATGTGGCGCCGCTTTGGGCCGGGGTTCACCCCGGCTGCTGCAATATCATGCGGGGCATTGTCGGATACAAAGAATTAAATGCGAAGCAGGACCGCCGAAGTGAAGCTGGATGCGATCGACCGCGCGATTCTGGTCGAGTTGCAGCGCGAAGGGCGCCTCTCGAACCTGGACCTCGCGCAGCGCGTGCACCTGTCGCCATCTGCCTGCCTGCGCCGTGTCAAGGCGCTCGAAGACAACGGCGTGATCGCGCAGTACGTCGCGATGGTCAACCCGCGGGCTGTCGGCAAACACGGTGTCAGCTTCACGATCATCAACCTCGAGACCATGAACACGCCGCAGCTCGAGGCCTTCGAGCAGGCGGTGCGCGACCAGCCGGAGGTACTCGATTGTTTCTACGTCGCGGGTTCGAACGACTACCTGATCCGTTTCGCGTACCGCGACGCCGAAGACCTGGAGCGCTTTCACTCCGATGTGCTGATGCGGCTGCCGGGCATCGCGCGGTCCAATTCGCTGCTGGTGCTGCGCACCGTCAAGAAGACAACGGCGCTGCCTCTTTGAGCTGCGTGAACTGCGAAATGCGGCCGCACAGGTAGGTCCAGACGAAGGCCGCAGCGGCCTGGCTCGTGAGCTCGGCGTGATCGTAGGGCGGCGCGACCTCGACGCAGTCCATGCCGACGAAGGGTAGGTGGGCGAGTTCCTCGAGCAGGCTCAGCACCTGGTTGCTGCTCATGCCGCCGGGCTCGGGCGTGCCGGTGCCGGGGGCGAAGGCCGGGTCGAGGCAGTCGATGTCCAGGCTCAGGTAGACCGGCGGGTTGCCGTGTTCGGCCAGGCGCGTGCGGATCGCTGCGAGCATGCCCGCGAGCTGGGTCGGGCTGTCGAGCCCGCGCAGATCGCGCGCGGTGAAGATCTGGCCGCCGCGGTCGCTCACGTATTCGCGGGCCTCGCGTGTGCCGGCCGAGCGGATGCCGAGCTGCGTGAAGCAGGCGTCGATCACGAGGCCTTCCTGCATCGCCTCGCAGACCCAGGTGCCGTGGCCGCTGGGTTCGCCGAAGTGATCGCTCCAGGTGTCGCAATGGGCGTCGAAATGGATCACCGCCAGCGGCCGGCCCAGCCAGGCGCGGTAGGCGCGCAGCAGCGCCAAGGTGATCGAGTGGTCGCCACCGAGCCAGCACATGTGGTGGGCGCGGATCAGCGAGGCGACGAGCGGCTGCATCGCGCGGCGCATGCCTTCCAGACTCGTGTTCGGCAGCAGCAGGTCGCCCACATCGCCGAGCGCACCCAGCGGCGAGACGTCGAACAGCGGGTGCGTCGCATCGCACAGCATGTGGCTCGCCTCGCGGATCGCACGCGGGCCGAAGCGCGCGCCCGGGCGGTTCGTGACCGCCCCGTCCCACGCAATGCCGGCGACGGCGAACGGCGTGCCGGGCGCGGGTGCGGGCGACTTCAGGAACGTGCTCTGCGAGAGAAAGGCGAAGGAGCTCATGCGACGATTATTGGCCCGCAGTTTTCACGAGCGGAAATCCTCGCTTCACATCGTGAAATCACGCGATGTTGCGCCGCCGCAATTGTTCTCACGGACTGAGAATTAAGCACCGCATTGTGAAAAGTTATAGTTAACTTATTGATTTCATTGAGACAGGTTTTTAGTCTTATATAAGATACAAGTCTTCTCATTCCGACGTGCACCCGCTATTCTTGACTCCAGCAATTCGCCTTTCCTGACTATCCCACTGGAGCTCACCATGACCACACTGACCCGTGACCAACAGATCGCCGCCCTCGAGAAGGACTGGGCCGAGAACCCGCGCTGGAAGGGCATCACGCGCGGCTACAGCGCCGCCGACGTGGTGCGCCTGCGCGGCTCGATCCAGCCCGAGCACACGCTGGCCCGCCGCGGTGCCGAGAAGCTGTGGAACCTCGTGAACACCGAGCCTTTCGTCAACACGCTGGGCGCGCTCACCGGCAACCAGGCGATGCAGCAGGTCAAGGCCGGCCTGAAGGCGATCTACCTGTCGGGCTGGCAGGTTGCGGGCGACGCCAACGTCGCCGGCGAGATGTACCCCGACCAGTCGCTGTATCCGGCGAACTCGGTGCCGATGGTCGTCAAGCGCATCAACAACACCTTCACCCGCGCCGACCAGATCCAGTGGTCCGAGGGCAAGAACGACATCGACTTCTTCGCCCCGATCGTGGCCGATGCCGAGGCCGGTTTCGGCGGCGTGCTGAACGCCTTCGAGCTGATGAAGTCGATGATCGAGGCCGGCGCCGCCGGCGTGCACTTCGAAGACCAGCTCGCCTCGGTGAAGAAGTGCGGCCACATGGGTGGCAAGGTGCTGGTGCCGACGCGCGAGGCCGTCGCGAAGCTGACCGCCGCGCGCCTGGCCGCCGACGTGATGGGCGTGCCTACGCTGGTCATTGCGCGCACCGACGCCGAAGCCGCCGACCTCGTCACCAGCGATGTCGACGACAACGACAAGCCGTTCATGACCGGCGAGCGCACCGTCGAAGGCTTCTACCGCAGCAAGCCCGGCATGGAGCAGGCGATCTCGCGCGGCCTCGCGTACTCCGAAGTCGCCGACATGGTGTGGTGCGAAACCGGCAAGCCCGACCTGGCCTTCGCGAAGAAGTTCGCCGATGCGATCCATGCCAAGTTCCCGGGCAAGCTGCTGGCCTACAACTGCTCGCCGTCGTTCAACTGGAAGAAGAATCTCGACGACGCGACCATCGCCAAGTTCCAGCGCGAACTCGGCGCGATGGGCTACAAGTTCCAGTTCATCACGCTGGCCGGCTTCCACAGCCTGAACTACTCGATGTTCAACCTCGCGCACGGCTACGCGCGCAACAACATGAGCGCGTTTGTCGAGCTGCAAGAGGCCGAGTTCGCCGCCGCCGAGCGGGGTTTTACCGCGGTCAAGCACCAGCGCGAAGTGGGCACTGGGTACTTCGACGCGGTCACGACGACGATCGAGGCGCTGTCGTCGACCGCCGCACTGAAGGGCTCGACCGAAGACGAACAGTTCTTCGACGCGAAGCACGGCTGATCCGCGTTCGAGTGCCACGATCAGGGCGCGGCGTCGGATGACGCCGCGTCCTCGTGTAAGCAAAGCAATCCGGCCGTCTTCGGCCGGTAAATACCCTTAGAGTTCTGGATTGCGCTCGCGAGGACTTCGGGCCGGGCAAACCCGGCGAATTCCGCTCGCGATTCAGATTCACTAAGGGCCGTACTCTGAACCTCGTCTCCGAACTCCTGCCTGCATGTGCCGCACGGCTGGCGCTGTGCATGGCCCTTGCATTGCCGTGCCTGGCCCAGGCGCTGACCCTCAAGGACATCGAAGCGCGCGCACGCGCACTGGCGGCCGAGAGCTACCGCCCGCCGGTCGCGAAGCTGCCCACGCCGCTCATGGCACTCGACTACGATGCGGTGCGCGAGATCCGCTACCGCCCGGAACGCGCCACCTGGCGCGCCGACAAGCTGCCGTTCGAGCTGATGTACTTCCACCCGGGCAAGAGCTTCCCGGACGCGGTGCGCATCAACACCGTCGACGCCCAGGGCGTGAAGCGGGTCGAGTTCGACCCCGAACTGTTCGACTACGGCAGCCACCCGATCGACCCGCAGAAGCTGCGCGGACTCGGCTTCGCAGGCTTCCGCGTTCACTACCCCGTCAACACGCGCAACTACAAGGACGAAGTCATCGTCTTTCTCGGTGCGAGCTATTTCCGCGCGCTGGGCAAGGGGCAGATCTACGGCATGTCGGCGCGCGGCCTGGCGATCGACACGGCGGTGCCTGCCGGCGAAGATTTCGCGCGCTTCACCGAGTTCTGGATCGATCGGCCGAGCCGCACCGACACGTCGCTGACGATTTACGCGCTGCTCGACTCGAAGCACCTGACCGGCGCCTACAAGTTCGTGCTGACCCCCGGCGTCGAAACGCTGATCCAGGTGAGCGCGCGGCTCTACTTCCGCGAGGCGGTGACCAAGCTGGGCATTGCGCCGGTGAACAGCATGTACTTCTTCGGCGACAACCAGCCGAGCGGCCGCGATGACTACCGGCCCGAGGTTCATGACTCCGATGGGCTGTCGGTCGCCGTCGGCAATGGCGAGTGGCTGTGGCGTCCGCTGGTCAACCCCAAGCGGCTGCTCGTGACCTCGTTCGCCGCGAATCAACTGCAAGGTTTCGGGCTGCTGCAGCGCGACCGTTCGACCGGCAGCTACGAAGACCCCGAAGCGCTGTACGAACGCCGGCCCAGCGCCTGGGTCGAGCCGGTCGGAAAATGGGCGCCGGGCCGGGTGGAACTGGTGCAGATTCCGACGCCGGACGAGACCAACGACAACATCGTCGCCTACTGGGTGCCCGACAAGACGCCGGACCCGAAGAAGCCATTCGACTTCGCCTACCAGATGCGCTGGCAACTGGCCTCCCAAGCGCCGGTCGGCAAGGCCTGGGTGGTGCAGACACGGCGCGGTCGCGGCTATGTGAAGCTGCCGGACGGCGACCTCAACTTCATCGTCGACTTCGACGGGCCGCCGCTGCGCGATCTCAAGCCCGAGGTCAAACCCGAGCCCTTCGTCGAAATCGGCGGCAACGCGCAGCTGCGCGAGAAGAACCTGTTCCTGAACCCGGTGACCGGCGCATGGCGCATGACGGTGCGCGTGAAGCGCGAGGACGCCGCCAAGCCGATCGAGATGCGCGCGCAGATCCGGGATGCCGGGCGCGTGCTGACCGAGACCTGGAGCTACATCGTGCCGCCGGAGTCGGACAAGCCATGAGCCGCCGCACCGGGCCGCCCCAAGCCAGGCTCATCCCCTCGGGGGATCGGCCGATGTATTCATCGGACGAGGGGTGGACATGAACGCGCGGCTGGATACGGCTGACGGACCGATCGAGGCGGTCGACGCGGTCGAAGCGACCCCGTCGATGCCGCCCATGCACCGCAGCTCGATGGCCGAGCAGGCCTGGGCCGGGCACCCGCTGTGGCGGCCGGTGCGGCGCCTGCTCAAGGGCCGCGCGCCGCGGACCTGGGAGTCGCACCCGTCCGAACGGCCGCTGATGCTGCGGCGGGTGCTGCTGCTGGTGCTGGTCGCGCTCGGCGCGATCCTCGGCACCGACTACATGATCGACATCATGCCGCAGCACGGTCGCGACTGGGCCGAGCGCGGGCTGCTGGCGCTGTTCGCGATCCTGTTCGCGTGGGTCTCCGCCGGCTTCTGGACCGCGGTGCTCGGTGCCTGGGTCCTGCTGCGCGGCGGCGACCGCCATTCGGTGACCAACGTGCTGCGCGGCGAGCACGCGCACGCACCGATCGCGCCCGAGGCACGCACCGCGATCATCATGCCGATCTGCAACGAGGACGTGCCGACGGTCTTCGCCGGGCTGCGCGCCACCTGCGAGTCGCTCGCCCGGACCGACTCGGCCGAGCGCTTCGACTTCTTCGTGCTCAGCGACACGAACGACCCGGACGCGCGGGTCGCCGAGCAGGCGGCGTGGGCGGAGCTCATCGAAGCCTTGCGCGACACCGGCCACGGCGTGCACGTGTACTACCGCTGGCGCCAGCACCGCACGCACCGCAAGGCCGGCAACGTGGCCGACTTCTGCCGCCGCTTCGGTGCCGACTACCGCTACATGATCGTGCTCGACGCCGACAGCGTGATGAGCGGCGAGTGCCTGGTGTCGCTGGTGCGCATGATGGAGGCGCATCCCGACGCCGGCATCATCCAGACCGCGCCGCGTGCCGCCGGCCACGAGACGATCCACGCCCGCATCCTGCAGTTCTGCTCGCGCGTCTACGGCCCGCTGTTCACGGTGGGCCTGCACTACTGGCAGCTCGGCGAGTCGCACTACTGGGGTCACAACGCGATCCTGCGCATGGCGCCGTTCATCGAGCACTGCGCGTTGCCGCCGCTGCCGGGCAAGACCTCGCTGTCGGGCGGCGTGATGTCGCACGACTTCGTCGAGGCGGCGCTGATGCGCCGCGCCGGCTGGAAAGTCTGGATCGCACACGACCTGGACGGCAGCTACGAGCAGGTGCCGCCGAACCTGCTCGCCGAACTCGGGCGCGACCGCCGCTGGGCGCAAGGCAACCTGCAGAACTCGCGGCTGGTGTTCGAGCCCGGGCTGCACCCGGTGCACCGCACGGTGTTCCTGACCGGCGTGATGGCCTACCTGTCGTCGCCGTTCTGGCTCGCCTTCCTGATGCTCTCGACGGTGCTGTTCGCGAGCCACTCGCACCTGGTGCCGACCTACTTCGTCAAACCCTACCAGCTGTTCCCGATCTGGCCGACCGCGAACTTCAAGCTGATGCTGACGCTGTTCGGCCTGACCGCGGTGCTGCTGCTGGCGCCCAAGGTGATCTCGCTGTTCACGATCATCGTCAAGGGCGACGCGCGGCGCTACGGCGGCGTTTCCAGGTTGCTGCTGAGCGCGCTGCTCGAGTTTCTGCACTCGGTGCTGCTGGCGCCGGTGCGCATGCTGTTCCACACCCAATTCGTGCTGGCCGCGCTGACCGGCGTGAGGCTCGCCTGGAAATCCCCGCCGCGTCACGACGCCGCCACCGGCCTGGGCGAAGCGCTGCGCCGGCATGCGCTGGGCGCGGTGCTCGCGCTGACCTGGATCGGCGTCATCCTGATTAGCAGCGCGGCGTTCCAGTGGTGGCTGTCGCCGGTGCTGGCCGGGCTGCTGCTCGCCATGCCGATCTCGGCGTGGACCAGCCGCGCCGGGCCCGGCCGCTGGCTGAGAGCGCGCGGGCTGTTCCTGATTCCCGAGGAGCGGGTGCAACCGGCCGTGCTGGCCGAGGCCGACCGCTACGCCGCGATGTTCCACACGACGCCCGGGTTCATCGATGCGGTCACCGATCCGACGACGCACGCCAGCGTGCTGCGTTCGCTGCCCAGGCGGCCGCCGGCACGCGGCGCGAAGGCGCAGGCGCAGGCCGGGCTGGTGGCGCGTGCGGCGTCCGAAGGGCCGCGCGCGTTGACGCAGGCCGACTGCCTGCGTCTGCTCGCCGACGCGCAGGCGCTGCGCGCGCTGCGCACGCGTGTGCTGGCGCGAGACGGGCACCGCGACTGGTCGGCGCACCTGCCGCTGCCAGAGTCGCCGTCGGCGGACGAGTCCTCGCCATCGCCGCTGGAGTCGGTTGCTTCGACGCATTGAATCCGCGCGGCGGGTGGCTTTGACCGCCGACGGACGTTTCGGGTATGGTGGTCTGCCACAAGGATCACCCCATGACCGACGACATCTCGACGCTGCGCCGCATCCTGCGCGACTGCCACACGATCGCCGTCGTCGGCCTCTCGCCGGAGTGGCACCGTCCGAGCCACTTCGTCGCGAAGTACCTGCAGGTGCACGGCTACCGCGTCATTCCGGTGAACCCGCGCTGCACCGAGATCCTCGGCGAGCGCTGCTATCCCGATCTGCTCGAGATCCCCGAATCGATCGACCTGGTCGATGTGTTCCGGCGCACTGACGACGTGCTGCCGATCGCGCACCAGGTCATCGAAATCCGGGCACGCTGCCTGTGGCAGCAGCTCGGTGTCGTCAACATCGAGGCCGATCGGCTCGCGCGCGAGGCCGGGATGGACTCGGTGATGAACCGCTGTGTGAAGATCGAGCACGCGCGGCTGTTCGGCGGGCTGCACTGGGCCGGTGTGAACACCCAGGTGATCTCAGCGACACGCCCGCACTGACGACGAGCCATCAGCATGCCCGACCACCGCTTCCAGCCCGAGACCCTGGCGATCCACGCCGGGCAAATCCCCGACGCCGCGACCGGCGCGCGGGCGCTGCCGATCTACCAGACCACCAGCTTCGTGTTCGACAGCGCCGAGCACGCGGCCAGCCTGTTCAACCTCGCGACCTTCGGCAACGTGTACTCGCGGCTGTCGAACCCGACCGTCGCGGCGCTGGAGGAACGCGTCGCCGCGCTCGAGGGCGGCCGCGCCGGCCTCGCGTCGGCCAGCGGCATGGCCTCGGAGGCGATGGCGCTGATGACCTTGCTGCAGCAGGGCGACCACATCGTCGCCGCCGGCGCGCTCTATGGCGGCTCGGTCAGCATGCTCGCGGTGAACCTGAAGAAGCTCGGCATCGAGACCAGCTTCGTCGATGCCGGTTCCGCCGAGGCCTTCGCCGCCGCGATGCGGCCGAACACGCGCGCCGTCTTTGCGGAAAGCCTCGGCAATCCGAGCTTGCAGCTGCTCGACATCGCCGCCGTCGCCGAGGTTGCGCATGCGCACGGCGTGCCGCTGATCGTCGACAACACGGTGCCGTCGCCGTTCCTGTGCAACCCGATCCGCTTCGGCGCCGACATCGTCGTGCACTCGGCCACCAAGTACCTCGCCGGCCACGGCACGACGCTGGGCGGCGTGATCGTCGAGAGCGGCAAGTTTCCATGGGACAACGGCAAGTTTCCCGGCATGACCGAGCCCTCGATCGGCTACCACGGCGTGAAGTTCTTCGAGACCTTCGGCGACTTCGGCTTCACGATGCGCGCGCGCATGGAAACGCTGCGTGTCTACGGCGCGGCGCTGTCGCCGATGAGCGCGTGGCAGATCCTGCAGGGCACCGAGACGCTGCATGTGCGCATGGAGCGGCATTGCCGCAACGCGTTGGCGGTCGCGCAATACCTGCGCGCCGATCCGCGCGTCAGCTGGGTCAACTTCCCGGGCCTGCCGGACCACCCGCAGCATGCGTTGGTGGCCAGGCAGATGCGGGTGGTTGACGGCATCCCCGGTGCTTCCGGCCTGCTCGCGTTCGGCGTGAAGGGCGGGCTGGCGGCGGGCGTGAAGTTCATCGAAGGCGCCCAGTTCATGAGCCACTTGGCCAACATCGGCGACACGCGCACACTCATCATCCACCCGGCCTCGACGACGCACCGCCAGCTCGACGACGCGCAGCAACGCGCGGCCGGCGTGCTGCCCGACATGGTGCGCATGTCGGTCGGCATCGAGCACATCGACGACATCCTCTGGGACATCGACCAGGCCTTGAGAAAAACAGGGGAATGACATGGCAACGCTGTACGACCACGGCCTCGACAAAACCGCCGCCAACTTCGTGGCGCTGTCGCCGACGAGCTTCGTCGAGCGCAGCGCGGAAGTCTTCGGCGACTTGCCCGCGGTGATCCACGGCCAGCGCCGCTACACCTGGCGGCAACTGCGCGAGCGCGCTGCGCGGCTCGCGGCCGCGCTGCGAGCTTTTGGGGTGGGGCGCAACGACACCGTCAGCGTGATGCTGCCGAACACCCCCGAAATGATCGAGGCGCACTACGCGGTGCCGGCGCTGAACGCGGTGCTGAACACGCTCAACACGCGGCTCGATGCGCCGCTGCTCGCCTGGCAGATGAACCACTGCGAGGCCAAGGTGTTGATCACCGACCGCGAGTTCGCACCGACGATGCGCGAGGCGCTGCGCGTCTTGCGCGACGAGCACGGCCGCACGCCGGTCGTGATCGACGTGAGCGACGCCGAATACACCGGTGCCGGCGACCTGCTCGGTGCGTTCGAATACGAAGCGCTGCTGGCTGCGCACGCGCCGCTGCCCATGCTGCCCGGGCCGCAGGACGAATGGGACGCGATCGCGGTCTCGTACACCTCCGGCACCACCGGCGACCCGAAGGGCGTCGTGACACACCACCGCGGCGCCTACCTGAACGCGGTCTGCAACGCGGCGACCTGGACGATGCCGCACTTCCCGACCTACCTCTGGACCTTGCCGATGTTCCACTGCAACGGCTGGTGTTTCCCGTGGACCGTCGCGATGCTCGGCGGCACGCACGTGTGCCTGCGCCGCGTCGAAGCGCCGGCGATCCTCGCGGCGATGCGCGAGCACGGCGTCGACCACTACTGCGCCGCGCCCATCGTCCACAACCTGCTGATCGCCGCACCGGCGGGCCTGCGGCAAGGCATCAACCAGAAGGTTCGCGGCATGGTCGCCGGCGCCGCGCCGCCGGCCGCGATGATCGAAGGCATGGCGCAGCTCGGCTTCGACATCACCCATGTCTACGGCCTGACCGAGGTCTACGGCCCAGCGTCGGTCGCTGTCAAGCGCGAGCGCTGGGCGCAGGAGGACTTGTCAGAGCAGACGCGCCTGAACGGCCGCCAGGGCGTGCGCTACATGCTGCAGGAAGGCATGACGGTGCTCGACGCCGAATCGATGGCCGAGACACCGGCCGACGCGCAGACGATGGGCGAGATCATGTTCCGCGGCAACATCGTGATGAAGGGCTACCTGAAGAACCCGGGCGCGACCGCGAAGGCCTTCGAGGGTGGCTGGTTCCACACCGGCGACCTGGCCGTGATGGAGCCCGACCGCTACGTCAAGATCAAGGACCGCAGCAAGGACATCATCATCTCCGGCGGCGAGAACATCAGCTCGCTCGAGGTCGAGGACGCGCTGTACCGCCACGCCGCGGTGATGGCCTGTGCGGTCGTCGCGCGGCCGCACCCGAAGTGGGGCGAGACACCGCTCGCCTTCGTCGAACTCAAGCCCGGCGCGACGGTCAGCGCCGACGAGCTGGTCGCGCACTGCAAGTCGCTGCTCGCCGGCTACAAAGTGCCACGCGAGATCCTGTTCGAGGCGATACCGAAGACCTCGACCGGCAAGATCCAGAAGTTTCAGCTGCGCGAGCGCGCGAAGAGCACGGCCGCATTCGAATGAAGGCTTCGACATGAACGACAACGACACACTGGTGCTGCGCCACACCGACGAGCGTGGCGTGGTCGCGCTGACCTTGAACCGGCCGCAAGCGTTCAACGCGCTGTCCGAGGCCATGCTCGCCGCACTCGCGGCCGAACTCGAGGCCATCGGCCGAGACGAGTCGGCCCGCGTCGTCGTGCTCGGGGCGGCCGGCAAGGCCTTCTGCGCCGGCCACGACCTGAAGGAGATGCGCGCCGAGCCGTCGCTGGCCTACTACCAGCGCCTGTTCACGCAATGCACGCAGGTCATGCTCGCGCTGCAGCGCCTGCCGGTGCCGGTGATCGCGCGGGTGCAGGGCATCGCGACCGCCGCGGGCTGCCAGCTCGTCGCGATGTGCGACCTGGCGGTGGCCAGCAGCGACGCGAGGTTCGCGGTCAGCGGCGTCAACCTGGGCTTGTTCTGTTCGACGCCGAGCGTCGCGCTGTCACGCAACGTGGCCCGCAAGACCGCGTTCGAGATGCTCGTCACCGGCGGCTTCATCGACGCCGAGGAAGCGCGCGCCAAGGGCCTGGTGAACCGCGTCGCCGCGCCCGAGCGGCTCGATGCCGAGGTCGAGGCGCTGGCCGCGAGCATCGTCGCGAAACCGCGCGTCGCGATCGCGTTGGGCAAGGCCTTGTTCTACCGCCAGCTCGAGACCGGCATAGCCGCCGCGTACCTCGACGCCGGCCAGACGATGGCCTGCAACATGATGGACGCGAGTGCGCTCGAAGGCGTGCAGGCCTTCATCGAGAAACGTCCGGCGGCGTGGCCGCCGCGAGCGACAGACTGAGTCGCACGACACCGTCTTCCTCGGGCTGCACCTGCATCGCCAGCCCGCTGTGCTCGAAGACGTGCAGCATCGCCGCGTTGCGGCTCAGCACCTCGGCGTCGAAGCGTGCGATGCCGTCGGCGCGGGCCATCTCGGCGAGCACCGCGAGCAGCCTGCTGCTGATGCCCTGGCCGTGCACGTCTTCTTCGACGGCGAACGCGACCTCGGCGACGCGTGCGCCATCAGCGGCCGCGTGCGCGACATAGCCGCCGCTGCCGACGATGATCTCGTCGCCACCGTTGTCCTGGGTGACGACGAGCACGACGCGCTCGCGGAAGTCCGGGTTGCACAGGCGGTCGAGGTCGGCCTCGGTCAGCTCCGCCTTGTACGAGAAATAGCGCAGATAGACCGACTCCGGGTCGAGCGCGTGGAACGCCGTCTGCAGGCGCTCGCGGTCGTCCGGCCGGATCGCGCGCACGATCGCCGACGCGCCGCTGCGCAGCGTGATGGTCTCGGAAAACTGCCGCGGGTCGCTGCGCATGTCGTGCCTTTCACGGGGCCGAGGCGCAGGCGCGCCTACATGCCGCTGTAGTTCGGTCCGCCGCCGCCTTCGGGCGCGACCCAGACGATGTTCTGCGTCGGGTCCTTGATGTCGCAGGTCTTGCAGTGCACGCAGTTCTGAGCGTTGATCTGCAGCCGGTCGCTGTTGTCCGGGTTCTTCACGAACTCGTAGACGCCGGCCGGGCAGTAGCGGCTTTCCGGGCCGGCGTAGGTCGCGAGGTTGATCGCGACCGGCACGCTCGCATCCTTCAGCGTCAGGTGCGCCGGCTGGTGTTCGTTGTGGTTGGTGTTGCTGATGAACACACTGCTCAACCGGTCGAAGGTCAGCTTGCCGTCGGGCTTCGGGTAGACGATCTGCGGGCACTCCGACGCCGGCTTGAGCTTGGCGTTGTCGGGCACCATGTTGTGTATCGTCCAGGGCGGCGCCTTGACCCCGAGCTTGGGCAACAACCACAGCTCGATGCCGTTCATCACCGACGACAGGTACAAGCCCTTTTTCATCCACTGCTTGGTGTTGCGCGACGCGTCGAGCTCGTCGAACAGCCAGCTCTTGGCGAAGGCCTCGGGGTAGGCCGTGAGCTCGTCGTGCTGGCGCCCGCCGGTGACCGCGGCGAACGCGGCTTCGGCCGCGAGCATGCCGGTCTTGATCGCGGCGTGGCTTCCCTTGATGCGCGCGAAGTTCAGGTAGCCCGCTTCGCAGCCGACCAGCGCGCCGCCCGGGAACACCGTCTTCGGCAGGCTCATCAGGCCGCCGCAGGTGATCGCGCGCGCGCCGTAGCCGATGCGCTTCGCGCCCTCGAGGCACCCGCGGATCGCCGGGTGCGTCTTCCAGCGCTGCATCTCCTCGAACGGACTGAGCCACGGGTTGCTGTACTCGAGGCCGGTGATGAAGCCGACCGTGACCTTGTTGTCCTCCAGGTGGTAGAGAAAACCGCCGCCGTAGGTCGACGCATCCATCGGCCAGCCGAGCGCGTGGATCACGTGGCCAGGCCTGGCCTTGGCGGGGTCGACTTCCCACAGCTCCTTGACGCCGAGTGCGTAGGTCTGCGGGTCCTTGCCGGCATCGAGCTTGAAGCGCTCGATCAGCTGGCGCCCGAGCTGGCCGCGCGCCCCTTCGGCGAAGATCGTGTATTTCGCGTGCAGCTCCATGCCGAGCTGGAAGTCGCCGGTCGGCACGCCGTCCTTGCCGACGCCGAGGTTGCCGGTGGCGATGCCCTTGACCGATGACCCACCAGCGCCGTCCTCGTTGTAGAGCACCTCGGTCGCGGCGAAGCCCGGAAAAATCTCGACGCCCAGGCCTTCGGCCTGCGTGGCCAGCCAGCGCACCACGTTGCCCAGGCTGACGATGTAATTGCCTTCGTTGTGCAGGCTCTTCGGGATCAGGAACTGCGGCGTGCTGATCTTGCCGGTCTGGCTCAGGAACAGCATCTCGTCGGCCGTCACCGGTTGGTTCAGCGGCGCGCCGAGCTCCTTCCAGTTTGGGATCAGCTCGGTGATCGCGCGCGGGTCCATGATCGCGCCGCTGAGGATGTGCGCGCCCGGCTCCGAGCCTTTCTCGAGCACGACGACCGAAATCTCCTTGCCTTGCTCGGCCGCGAGCTGCTTCAGCCGGATCGCGGTGGCCAGGCCGCCGGGGCCGCCGCCGACGACCACGACGTCGTACTCCATCGCTTCGCGCGGGCCGTGTTGGGCGAGGATTTCTGCGGGCGTCATGCGGCTTCCTTGGAGCTCTTGGGTGCGGGGATTCTACGGGCGTCGGGCGGGAATAGAACGGTCGTTCGCAAGCTCTGGAGCGAGCTCTCCAACCAGGCCTGCGTGCTATCGTTCCCTCGCAACCATTGATCCGTTCGGGAGGGAAGACATGAGCTACAACATCGATCTGTCAGGCCGCGTCGCGCTGGTGACCGGCGCCTCCAGCGGCCTCGGGACGCAGTTCGCGAAGACGCTGGCCAAGGCCGGCGCGGGGGTGGTGCTCGCCGGCCGCCGCGTCGATCGGCTTAAGGCCTTGCGCGCCGAGATCGAGGCCGACGGCGGCGACGCGCATGTCGTCACGCTCGACGTGACCGACCACGACAGCATCAAGTCCGCGGTCGCGCACGCCGAGACCGAGATGGGCACGCTCGACATCCTCGTCAACAACTCCGGCGTCAGCACGACCCAGAAGCTCACCGACATCCGGCCCGAGGACTACGACTACATCTTCGACACCAACACCAAGGGTGCGTTCTTCGTCGCGCAGGAGGTCGGCAAGCGCATGCTGGCGCGCGCCAAGGGCGCGGCGCCGGGCACGTTCACCGGCGGCCGCATCGTCAACATCGCGTCGATGGCCGGGCTCAAGGTGCTGGGCCAGATCGGCGTGTACTGCATGAGCAAGGCGGCGGTGATCCACATGACGCGTGCGATGGCGCTCGAGTGGGGCAAGTACGGCATCAACGTCAACGCGATCTGCCCCGGCTACATCGACACCGAGATCAACCACCACCACTGGGCCACCGAATCGGGCAAGCGGCTCATCGACATGCTGCCGCGCAAGCGCGTCGGCCAGCCGCAGGATCTGGATTCGCTGCTGATGATGCTGTGCGCCAACGAGAGCCACTTCATCAATGGCGCCGTCGTCCAGGCCGACGACGGGTTCGCCTTGTAAGCGATGAGTCTGCGACCCCTGTCACTGCTGGAAGCCCGCGTGCTCGGGGTGCTGATCGAGAAGGCCCACACCGTGCCGGACAGCTACCCGCTGTCGCTGAATTCCCTGACGCTGGGCTGCAACCAGAAGACCGCGCGCGATCCGGTGCTCAATGCCACCGAGGCCGAGGTGCAGGACGCCACCCACGCACTGAAGGCGCTGCACCTCGTGTTCGAGGCCAGCGGCTCGCGCGTCACCCGCTACGAGCACAACGCGGGCCGGGCCCTGGCGCTGCCGTCGCAATCGATCGCGCTGCTCGCGACGCTGATGCTGCGCGGGCCGCAGACGGTGTCGGAGCTGCGCACTGCGTCCGAACGCCTGCATCGCTTCGCCGATCTGTCGTCGGTCGAAGGCTTCCTGGACGAGCTGGCGGCCCGGCCCGACGACAAAGGCGGTGCCCTCGTCGTGAAGCTGCCGCGCGCCCCCGGCGCGCGCGAGCCGCGCTGGGCGCACCTGCTGAGCGGTGCGGTCGACGTGTCCGCTATGCCGGTCGCCACCGATTCGGCCGACTTCGTTGCCGCCAGCGAGATCGCCACGCTGAAGGCGCAGCAGGGTGCGATGCAGGCCGAGCTGAGCGAGTTGCGGGGTCTCGTCGACCGGCTGTACGCCGAGCTCGGCGTGGTCCGGAGCTGACGAGGAGGAGGGCGCGATGCGCTTCGACCTGCCCGAACAGAAGAAGCTCACGCTCGAGATGGTGATCCCGATTCGCTGGGGCGACATGGACGCGATGGGCCATGTCAACAACACGCTTTATTTCCGCTACATGGAGATCGTGCGCATCGAGTGGCTGCACCAGGTCGGCGGCTCGCCCGACCCCGGCGGCGACGGGCCGGTGATCGTCAACGCGTTCTGCAACTTCAACAAGCAGCTCGAGTACCCAGGCGACGTGCTCGCGAAGCACTACGTGGCCAACGCCGGCCGCACCAGCTTCGACACCTTCATCACGCTGGAGCGCACCGATGCGCCGGGCGTGATCTACGCCTCGGGCGGGGCCAAGACGGTGTGGGTGAACTTCCCGCGGCAGAAGTCGGTGCCACTGCCGGAGGCGGTGCGGCGCCTCGTCGCCGAATGACGGACGCGTGAGCGTGACAGGCGCGATGCCGCTCAGGGCTTGACTGGCATTTCGGCCTTGGGGGGCGGCATCTCGGGTTTGTCGGCTGGATCGGGGGGAACGACCTCGGTCTCGGCGGCGGTCAGATAGCGCGTCACGAGCTTGAAGTAGCGGTCGTAGAAGGTCGCGGCGGTGATGGTCTCGCTCGCGACCTTGACCATCGCATCGTCGCTGCCGGTGAAGGGCAGCGACACCGAGCCGAACGCGCCCACGCCCAGGCTCGCGGAACTGTTGCTCTTCTTCAACGCGTAGCGATCCTGCAACGCGCTGACGAACACCAGCGTCTTACCGCCGCCCTTGACCTCGGGCGCGCAGACGACGCGGAACTCGATCTCGACGTGCGAATCGCCATCGCGCTGGAAGCTCTTGCGCGCGTTCACCAGGTCGGCATTCGCCGAGCTCACCACATACCCCTGGCTCAGCAACGCCCGGCGCGCGGCCTCGCAAGTCTGCGCCTCGTTGGCCGTGAAGCTGCGCGAGTAGGTGCTGCCGGGCTCGAACTCCTCGTGCTGGAACACGGGCGTGGGTTTCGATGAGGCACACGCGGCGAGCAGGGCAGCGAGGGCGGTGGGGATCGACAGGCGGAGAAACGACAGCGGCATCAAACCAGGCATCCCGATGAAAAACAGCGATGCTACGCGCGTCGGAATGACGCATCGAAATGCTCAAGGAAACGCCGGGCCGCCCCAAGTTTCCTTGGCCCCCTCGGGGGCGGGCTGGGCGCTCTCAGGCACGCAGCAACTTCTGCACCAGCTCGGGCGTGGTGCTGGCGCGGTACTTCTGCATCAGGCGCGCCCGGTAGACGTCGACGGTGCGCGGGCTGATGCCCAGGCGCTTGCCGATCAGCTTGCTCGTCAGCCCCTCGATCAGCAGCGCGGCGATCTCGCGTTCGCGCGGTGTGAGCTCGATGCCGACGCGCCGCCGCGACGACAGGTCCTCGAACGACCAGATGCCGGCGGCGTGCGGCGCCGAAGGATCGAGCGCGCGGCCCGACACATGGCACCAGAACAGCTCGCCACGCTGCGCGCCGCCGACGCGTTTCATCACACGCTCGTCGGCGTACCAGCCGCTTGCGTTCAGGCTCGCCGCGATGCGCGCGCCGGTGCGCTCGAACTCGCCCGGCGTCGGGTAGAGCAGCTCGAAGCTGTGGCCGATCAGTGCCTCGTGGGTGGCGCCGAACATCTCCAGCACCTGGCGGTTGCAATCGACCATCAGCCGGTTGCGCGAGATGACCAGGCCGATCGGCGCGAGTTCGAACGCGGTGCGGTAGTCGAGCGCGGCCGCCGCCGCTTCAGAGGAGCGCATACGTCGTGGTCGCGTGCGCCGCGAGCACGTCGTCGTCGCCGTGGGTGATCTGGATGTCGCCGAACGCCAGCGTCTTGCCCATGCGCAGCACGCGCGCCCGCACGTTCGCGAAGCGCGCGTCGCCCGGCACCGGGCGCAGGAAGGTGGTCTGCAACTGCACCGTCGTCATCGGGCGGAACGCGCCGAGCTTGGACATCACCGCGAGCACCATCGCCGTGTCGGCCGCGGCCATCAGCGTCTGGCCCGACATCACGCCGCCCGAGTGCACATGCTGCGCCGTCACCGGCAGCGCCAGCAGCACCTCGCCAGCGCGGGCTTCGAGCACGCGCAGGTCGAGCGCGCGCACCCATTCGGCGAAGACGGTCGTCAGCGCGTGGTCGAGGAAGGTCTTGTCGATCGTTGCGGGTGTGTTCATGCTTAGAAAAGTTAGCGTCTACGGGAGTTGGCAAAGCCGTCCTATGCTTGGTGGCAAGTGAAATGACTTTGTCTCAGACGTCCGCCAGAAGAGGCGGAACTCGTCCATCCATTCGTCGGCTTCTAGCTTCATGAAGTGGTCGCGTTGGTGATCGTCTGTGTACTCGCAATGACCGGCAATGCTTTCGATACCGACTTGCTCGTCCAGGAGCCGCTTCAGTGACGCCATGTCATCAACGGCGACACAGAAGGTTTTGCCCAACTGTCGGCAAATGGCGCTGCTAAGAGTGTTTGAGAAGCACAGGACTAGGCCGTCCTCTCTGTACATATTGCCGTCGATAATGTCCGGAACAGGCACGCCGTTGATTGTGCAGTCCATCATCATGAGACCTCGGATGCCCCCTTCGAAGTGGATCGCGGGGCTCAGCGAGCGAATGTCCACCGGTGAGTCGTGAATCAAGGTTTCATCGGGCGTTCTTGTTCCTTCGCGCGTGTCCGACACATAGGAACTGGCCCGACCGAGCGGGACAGGCCCGCCACCTTCTATCCAGGTCGCAACAAAGGCTGATTTCTCCAGATACAGGTACTTCGTCCCCTGTAGCGCTGACCTGTCACTAACACGGTTGTCTCCCAACGGGCGTCCGCCATGGGGCGATCGACTTCTGCGCCGTGCGGGTGGTGGTGGTCGATTCGAACGCACTGCGGCTCGGCAGCGCGGGCACCGTCGGTATTCGAAGGCGATTGTTTGGACTGGTACTCGTAAGGCTAGGCCGCAAGCGTGGCAATCGAAGGCGTATGTCGGCATCGTGGTGAAGCCCCGCGGGTAACTTGGTAGGCAATTCTACGTAACGCCTACGTAATCGGTTAAGTAGTACGCTTGGCGGCCGCAGCTCGCGGCAACCCACGGCAATCCACGGAGAAGGCCCATGAAGAAAGTGTTCCCCAGCGCCGCCGCGGCGCTCAAGGGTGTGGTGAAGGATGGCCAGTTGATGGCGGTCGGCGGCTTCGGCCTGTGCGGCATCCCCGAGGCGCTGATCGCGGCGCTGCGCGATTCGGGCGCGAAGAACCTCACGGTGATCTCGAACAACGCCGGCGTCGACGGCTTCGGCCTTGGCCTGCTGCTCGAGACGCGCCAGATCAAGCGCATGATCTCCAGCTATGTGGGCGAGAACAAGGAGTTCGAGCGCCAGTACCTCGCGGGCGAACTCGAGCTCGAGTTCACGCCGCAGGGCACGCTGGCCGAGAAGCTGCGCGCCGGCGGCGCCGGCATTCCGGCGTTCTTCACGAAGACCGGCGTCGGCACGCTGGTCGCCGAGGGCAAGGAGCTGCGCGAGTTCGATGGCCAGACTTACGTGATGGAGCGTTCGCTGGTGCCCGAGGTCTCGCTCGTCAAGGCCTGGAAGGCCGACGAGAGCGGCAACCTGATCTTCCGCCGCACCGCGCGCAACTTCAATCCGGCGGTGGCGATGGCCGGCAAGACCACGATCGTCGAAGTCGAGGAGATCGTGCCGACCGGAACCTTCGACCCCGACGCGGTGCATCTGCCCGGCATCTACGTGCACCGCATCGTGCTCAATGCCCACCCCGA
>Ga0307508_10001850_pt1 | contig 23367 bp, 19 predicted proteins | sample 9_EM_MG_FD_203089 | JGI IMG/M metagenome (GOLD analysis project Ga0307508, IMG submission 203089) | Populus trichocarpa ectomycorrhiza microbial communities from riparian zone in the Pacific Northwest, United States - 9_EM | ecosystem: Host-associated > Plants > Roots > Unclassified | place... | reverse complement strand
CGGAGATCAAGAAGGTGGTCAAGGGCGCGCCGCAGGTCGTGGACGGCTACTTCGAGCTGTCGCACGAGCCGGGCCTCGGCGTGGAGCTGGACACCGACGCGGCGGCCGAATTCCCGCAGCAGCAGGCTCGGTTCGACCTGTGGGCCGAGGGCTGGGAGAAGCGGGACCCCTCCGGGGCGCGCGGCGAATGAGCACCGTGGGACGTCCCGCCATCGCCACAGCCAGGCCCGCCACGGCCGGGGCCGCCCCGGTCCGGGCCGTCGGCCTGGTGCCACCGGCGGGCCGGGCAGCGACGACACGAACGGAGGAAGTGTGAGTCGCATGGAAGAGGCGCTCGTCCTCGAAGGGCCCGGCAACCACCGGCTGGAGCCCCGCACTGTGACGCAACCCGAGCCCGGCGAGGCCAGGGTGCGGGTGCACGCGTCCGGGATCTGCGGCAGCGACCGGGAGGTCTACGAGGGGAACCGGCCCGAGGGCTACGTCCGGTACCCCGTCACCCCCGGCCATGAGTGGTCCGGGACGGTCGAGGCGGTCGGCGCGGGCGCCCCGGAGGCGCTCGTCGGCCGGAAGGTCGTCGGCGAGGGGTTCCGCAACTGCCAGGTGTGCGACCGCTGTCACGCCGGGGAGACCACGCTGTGCACGGCCGGGTACGAGGAGACCGGCTTCACCCGGCCGGGCGCGATGGCCACCACCCTGACCCTGCCCGCCCGGCTGCTGCATCCGCTGTCCGACGACGCCGATCTGAGCGCGGCCGCCCTGCTGGAGCCCGCCGCGTGCATCGCCGCCGCCGCGCTCAAGGCGAACGCCCAGCCCGGGCAGCGGGTCGCGGTGGTGGGCACCGGAACGCTCGGCATGATCGCCGTGCAGTTCCTGGCCGCCGTCTCCCCCGCCGAGCTGCTGGTGGTCGGGACCCGGCGGGACCGGGAGCAGCTGTCGCTGGACTTCGGGGCCACGGCGTTCGTGACGAACGACCGCCTCGACGACGTCCGGGGCGGCTTCGACATCGTTATCGAGACCGCCGGGTCCGCCCCCGCCGCCCGCACCTCCGCCGCGCTGCTGCGGCGCGGCGGACGGCTGGTGCTCACCGGGATTCCGGCGGAGGGGACGGCGGACGGGCTCGACCCGACCGACCTGGTCGTCCGGCAGATCGAGGTGCGGACCGTGTTCGGGGCCGCGCCGGACGCGTGGGCGCACGCGGTGCGGGTCTTCGACGCGGGGCTGCTGACGCTGCTGCCGCTGGTGACCCACGAACTGCCGCTCTCCGACTTCGCCACCGCCATCGAGCTGGTGGGGAGCGGTGATCCGAAGGTGGGCAAGGTGCTGCTGCGGCCCGCGTAGCCCTTTCCGTATCCCCTCCCGGGGCGCCCCGCGCCTCCGAAACCTGAACGGTCCTCAGAATTCGAGGACTTCACCTAGTCCTTATGGCGATACAAGGAGCACCGTGACGACCGCCGCCTCAGCCCTTCCCTCCGGACCCCGCCGTCCCGCCGCCGACGCCCTCGCCCCGCTCGGCCACGCGGCCCCCGCGCCCGACCCCGCCGACGCCTCCGCGCACTCCTTCCCCGACGGCGGCACCTGGCGCACCGAGATCCCGTCCGTCGAGGGCCCGGAGGCGCTGGCCACCGTGTTCAAGGAGGCCGGGCGGCTCGACGTACCGATCCACCGGATCAGCCAGGGCAGCGGCGTCTGGATGCTCACCGACGCCGAGATCACCGAGATGGTGGAGTCCTGCGCGGAGCGCAATGCCGAGCTGTGCCTGTTCACCGGGCCGCGCGGCACCTGGGACATCGGCGGCGCCACCCGTTCCGACTCCGGCGGCGGAGGCCTGCGGGCGCGCGGCCACGACGCGGTCGCCGGATGCGTGGAGGACGCCCTGCGGGCCGCCTCGCTCGGTGTGAAGTGCCTGCTGGTCGCCGACGAGGGCGTGCTGTGGCTGCTGCACCAGCTGCGCGAGCGCGGTGAGTTGCCCGCCGACACCACCTTCAAGCTGTCCGCGCTGATCGGCCCGGTCAACCCGGCGTCGTTCGCGGTGTACGAGCGGCTGGGCGCCGACTCGATCAACATCCCGTCTGATCTGACGCTGGAACACCTCACCGAGATCCGCCGGGTCTCCCGCGCCCCGATGGACTTCTACATCGAGGCCCCGGACGACCTCGGTGGTTACGTACGGCTCTACGACGCGGCCGAGTTGATCCGCCGCGGCGCCCCCATCTATCTGAAGTTCGGGCTCAGCAAGTCTCCGGGGATCTACCCCTACGGCGCGCAACTGCGGGACGTGGCGCTGAACAGCGCGCGCGAGCGGGTGCGCCGTGGCCGGCTCGTGCTCGATCTGCTCGCCCGGCTGGGCGCGGACGGCGGGCTGTCGCCGCTGGGCTCCCGGCTGCCGGGGCCGCTGCGGCGCTTCCCCGTCACCGACGCCTCCGACGCCGCCACCGGCCCGGCCCCCCAGAAGTCCTGAGCAATGACGCCCCAGGGAAGGACCCCATCACCATGCGTACGGTAAGAGGCGCACGAGCCGCGGCGATAGGCGCCGGCCTCCTCGCGCTCTCGCTGACCGCCACGGCCTGTGGCCAGGAAGCGGTCGGCGGCAGTCGGTACAAGAGCAAGGAAAAGGGGGGAACGATCGGCATCGCGATGCCGACCAAGTCCTCCGAGCGGTGGATCACCGACGGCCGCAACGTGGCCAAGCAGTTCAAGGCGGCGGGCTACAAGACCGACTTGCAGTTCGGCGAGGACGACGTCCGCACCCAGGTGGCCCAGCTCGAAAACATGATCACCAAGGGCCACCGGCTGCTGGTGATCGCGCCGATCAACGGCGGCGCGCTGAACGACGTCCTGAAGCAGGCCAAGGACGCCAACATTCCGGTGATCTCCTACGACCGGCTGCTCCTGGGCACGCCCAACGTCGACTACTACGCGACCTTCGACAACGAGAAGGTCGGCAGGCTCCAGGGCCAGTACATCATCGACAAGCTGGGGCTGGCCAAGGGCCGCAAAGGCCCCTTCAACATCGAGCTGTTCGCCGGGTCGTCGGACGACAACAACACCCAGTACTTCTTCAAGGGCGCCATGAGCGTGCTCAAGCCGTACATGGACAAGGGCGAGCTGGTCGTCCGCTCCAAGCAGACCAAGCTGAACCAGCTCTACACCGAGAAGTGGAGCGGAAGCGCCGCCCAGGACCGCATGGAGGACCTGCTCAACGCGGCGTACAGCGACAGCGACGTCGACGCCGTGCTCTCGCCGTACGACGGCATGTCCATCGGCATCCTCTCGGCGCTCAAGAGTGCCAGCTACGGGACGAAGGCCAAGCCGTTCCCGGTGGTGACGGGGCAGGACGCGGAGCTCGCCTCCGTGAAGTCCATCGTGCGGGGCCAGCAGACGCAGACCATCTACAAGGACCTGCGCAAGCTGGCGAAGGCCACCGTCGCGATCGCCAAGGCGAAGCTGACCGGCGGCAAGGCCCCGATCAACGACACCAAGTCGTACGACAACGGCAAGAAGGTCGTGCCGACCTATCTGCTGAACCCGGTCAGTATCGACAAGTCCAACACGCAGGTGCTGGTCGATCAGGGTTACTACACCGCGTCGCAGCTGAAGTAGGGCGGGTCCGGGCTATGAGCACCATTCTCGAACTGCGCTCCATCACCAAGACCTTCCCCGGTGTCAAAGCGCTGTCCGATGTCAACCTCCATGTGCGCCAGGGCGAGATCCACGCCCTGTGCGGGGAGAACGGCGCGGGCAAGTCCACCTTGATGAAGGTGGTCAGCGGAGTCCATCCGCACGGCTCTTACGACGGCGAGATCCTCTTCGACGGCGAGGCCTGCTCCTTCAAGGACATCCGCGCGAGCGAGCAGCGCGGCATCGTCATCATCCACCAGGAACTGGCGCTGATCCCGTACCTGTCCATCGCCGAGAACATCTTCCTCGGCAATGAACACTCCACCCGGGGTCTGATCAGCTGGAACGAAACCCTCAAGCACGCCAACACGCTGCTGAAGCGGGTGGGTCTGACGGATTCGCCGCAGACCCGGGTCACCGACATCGGCGTGGGCAAGCAGCAGCTCGTGGAGATCGCCAAGGCGCTCGCCAAGGAGGTGAAGCTGCTCATCCTGGACGAGCCGACGGCGGCGCTCAACGACGAGGACAGCGGCAAACTCCTCGATCTGCTGCTGGAGTTCAAGGCGCAGGGCATCTCCTCGATCATCATCTCGCACAAGCTGAACGAGATCCGCAAGGTGGCCGACTCCGTCACCATCCTGCGCGACGGCCAGTCCATCGAGACCATGACGGTCCGGGAGACCCCCGAGTCCGAGCCGGAGGTCTCCGAGGACCGCATCATCCGCGGCATGGTCGGCCGCGACCTCGACAGCCGGTTCCCCGAGCGCACCCCGTACGAGGGCGAGGACGCCGCCGAGGTGGCCATGTCCATCGAGGACTGGACGGTGCACCACCCCATCGACCAGCAGCGCAAGGTCGTGGACGGGGTGTCGGTGAACGTCCGGCGCGGCGAGATCGTGGGCATCGCCGGGCTGATGGGCGCGGGCCGCACCGAGCTGGCGATGAGCGTCTTCGGGCGGACGTACGGGCGCTACGCGGGCGGCCGGGTCCTCCGCGACGGCCAGGAAGTCCGTACCCGTACCGTGCCGGAGGCCATCGACCACGGCATCGCGTACGTCACCGAGGACCGCAAGACGTTCGGGCTCAACCTCGAGGACACCATCAGCCGCAACATCTCGCTCTCCTCGCTCCCGAAGGTGGCGCGCCGCGGCGTGGTCAACGAGCACGAGGAGTCGCGGGTCGCCGAGCGGTTCCGCAAGACGATGAACATCAAGGCACCGACGGTCTTCGAGCGGGTCGGCCGGCTCAGCGGCGGCAACCAGCAGAAGGTCGTCCTCAGCAAGTGGATCTTCGCTGGCCCCGAGGTGCTCATCCTCGACGAGCCCACCCGTGGGATCGACGTCGGGGCCAAGTACGAGATCTACACGGTCATCAACGACCTGGCGGCGCAGGGCAAGGCCGTCGTCTTCATCTCCTCCGAGCTGGGCGAGCTGCTGGGGATGTGCGACCGGATCTACACGATGGCGGCCGGACGGCTGACCGGGGAGGTTCCCCGGGCCGAGGCGACCCAGGAAGTTCTGATGCGCCATATGACAAAGGACAGAGGAGACGAAGGATGAGCACGGCCACCCAGAAGACCGAGAGCCCGGCGCCACCGCCGGCCGAGGGGTCCAAGAGCCTCGGGACGCTGCTGCTGCAGGGCATGCGGACCAATATGCGGCAGTACGGGATGCTGGTCGCGCTCGCCCTGATCATCGTCATCTTCCAGATCTGGTCGGACAACATCCTGCTGCGTCCGGGGAACGTCACCAGCCTGGTGCAGCAGAACGGCTACATCCTCATTCTCGCCATCGGCATGATGATGGTGATCATCGCGGGGCATATCGATCTGTCGGTCGGATCGCTTGTCGCCTTCATCGGCGCGGCCGCCGGTGCGATGATCATCAAGCATGACATGCCCTGGGGCCTCGCGGTCGTCCTCTGCCTGCTGATCGGCGCGCTGGCCGGGGCCTGGCAGGGCTTCTGGATCGCGTACATCGGGATTCCGTCCTTCATCGTCACCCTGGCCGGAATGCTGGCCTTCCGCGGCGGCACCCAGATCCTGCTCGACGGGCAGTCCCTGTCGCCGTTCCCCGACGGCTTCGAGAAGCTGAGCACCGGATTCATCCCGGAGATGGGCCCGTACACGCAGTACCACAACCCCACGATGGTGCTCGGCCTCATCGTGTGCGCGGCCGTCGTCTGGCAGGAGTGGCGCGGCCGGCAGCAGCGCGCGGCCTACGAGCTGGAGGTGGTCCCGCTCGGGCTGTTCTTCACCAAGTGCGCGGCGATCGTGGCCGCCGTGATGGCGTTCACCATGACGCTGTCCAGCTGGCACGGCGCGCCGTACGGGCTGCTGATCCTGGCCGTACTCTTCGTGATCTTCAGCTTCGTGATGCGCAACACCGTCATCGGGCGGCATGTGTACGCGCTCGGCGGCAACCAGCCCGCGGCCAAGCTCTCGGGTGTCCGGGACAAGCGCGTCACCTTCCTGGTCTTCGTCAACATGGGCCTGCTGTCCGCGCTCGCCGGAATGGTCTTCGCCGCCCGGCTCGGCTCCGCCACACCCAGTGCGGGCCTCAACTTCGAACTGGAGGCCATCGCCGCGGCGTTCATCGGCGGCGCGTCGGCCAGCGGCGGTGTCGGCACGGTGCTCGGCGCCATCATCGGCGGTCTGGTGCTCGGTGTGCTCAACAACGGCATGTCGCTGGTGGGCATCGGCACCGACTATCAGCAGGTGATCAAGGGACTGGTGCTGCTGGCGGCGGTCGGCTTCGACGTCTGGAACAAGCGCCGGGTCGGTTCGTGACCCGTCCATCACCCCACTGACTCTTATGGAATCCGACTCTTTATGGAGCCGCACATGACCACGAGCAGACGCACGGTGATCACAGCCGCGGCGGCGGCCGCCGGAGTGGCGGCCGCGGGCCCCGCGTACGCGAGTACCGGCACCACCGGCGCATCCGGCGCATCCGGGAAGGGCGAGGGACACGCGGTGAACGAACACGCGGTGAAGGAACACTTCGGCACGCTGGCCGACGGCACGAAGGTCGACCGCTGGACCATCGAGAACGGCCGCACCCGGCTGAGCGTGCTGAGTTACGGCGGTGTCGTCCAGACCCTGGAGATCCCCGACCGGCACGGCCGCCGCGCCAACGTCTCCCTGGGCTTCTCCGACCTGGACGCGTACGTCGCCAACAGCCCCTACTTCGGCGCCCTCATCGGCCGCTACGGCAACCGCATCGCCCTCGGCGCGTTCACCCTCGACGGCAAGAAGTACCAGCTGCCCATCAACGACGGCCCGAACAGCCTGCACGGCGGCGACAAGGGCTTCGACAAGCGCGTCTGGTCCGTCGAGGCCTTCCGCAAGGGCGCCGACGTCGGCCTCACGCTGCGCCGGGTCAGCCCGGACGGCGAGATGGGCTACCCGGGCGCGCTCACCGTGCGCGTCGACTACACCCTGACCGCGGCGGGCGACTTCCGCATCGACTACGAGGCCACCACCGACAAGGCCACCGTCGTCAACCTCACCAACCACACCTACTACAACCTCGCCGGGGAGGGCTCGGGGTCCATCTACGACCACCGCCTCCAGATCGCCGCCGCCCGCTACACCCCGGTCGGCAAGACCCTCATCCCCACCGGCGAGCTGGCCAAGGTCGCCGGGACCCCGTTCGACTTCCGCCGCACCAAGGAAATCGGCCGGGACATCCGGGATGCCCACCAGCAGGTGCTGTACGGCCAGGGCATCGACCACAACTTCGTCCTGGACAAGGGCATCACGGACCGCCCGGAGCACATCCTCACGGTCACGGACCCGTCCTCGGGACGCGTCATGAAGATCGCCACCACCGAGCCGGGCGTGCAGTTCTACACGGGTAACTTCCTGACCGGCACCTTCGCCGGTACGTCCGGCCAAGTCTACCGGCAGGGCGACGCCTTCGCCCTGGAGACCCAGCACTTCCCGGACTCCCCGAACCAGCCGTCCTTCCCCTCCACGGTGCTCCGCCCGGGCGACACCTACCGCTCCACGACGGTGCACTCCTTCTCGACCCGCTGAGCTCTCCCGGAACCTCCCGCCCCGCGCTCGCGCGGAGCGGGAGGTTCCGGCGTTCCGGCCCAACTCCCCATGTTTTTCTTGGGTTCTGCAACCATTCACCTCTCAGACCCCTCTACCTCCACGACCAACGCAGTGCCCCATGGAGGTTTTGTGCGCAATAGGACCAGAGCTGTGGTGGGCGTAGCAGTCGGCGCCGCCATGACCGCCGCCGTGGCCGCCGGAGCCAACGCCGTCGTAGCGAACGGCGACAACTCCGACCAGAACCAGTCCGCCGCGGCGGAAAAGACCACACCGGGCGACATCGACCACGACGGCTACGCCGACCTCGGCGTGGGCGCGCCCGACGGCACCGTCTCCGGCAAGTCCAAGGCGGGCTACGTGGGCGTGACCTACGGCGCCCAGTCCGGCGTCGACGCCAAACGGCACAGCACGCTGTCGCAGGCCAGTCCGGGAGTTCCCGGCACCCCCGAGGCCGGGGACCACTTCGGCTCCGCCGTGGCGCGCGGCGATGTGGACGGGGACGGCTACTCCGACCTGATCGTCGCCGCGAACAGCGAGGCCATCGGCAGCGCCAAGCGGGCCGGTTCCGTCACCGTCGTCTTCGGTGCCAAGGGCGGCCTCTCGGGCGACGCCATCGCCTTCCACGCGCCGAAGGCCACCGCCTACGCGCTGTTCGGCGACACGCTGGCCGTGGGCGACTACAACCACGACGGCCGCGACGACATCGCCATCTCCGACGACACGAAGGTTCAGCTCGTGGCCGGCGCGGCGAACCTGCGCGAGACGGCCACCCCGAAGATGACCGCCGTCACCCCGCCCGGCGGCGGCGCGGGCATCGAGCACCTGTCCTCCGGCGACATCAACGGGGACGGCTTCGCCGACCTGGTGACCGTCGCCTACCAGGACGACCCCGCCGACGAGGGCACGCTCGGCGTGCTGCCGGGCTCGTCCAGTGGGCTGAAGAGCACCCCGCTGGGCGAGGACGTCGCGCTGCCGTTCGCCTCGTACCAGGCCGTGGTGGGTGACATCAACGGCGACGGCAAGGACGACGTCGTCATCGACACCGGCTTCACGGACGGTCCCGACGACGCGCGCCTGCGCACGTACCCGGGCACCGCCTCGGGGCTCGACACCGCCAACCCGGTGATCTGGAAGGGCAAGCAGCAGAACGGCACCGCCTCCCGGCTCGCCGACATCAACGGCGACGGTCACGACGACCTGGTGGTCGGCGACACCTCTGCCGAGGCCCCCGGCGGCTACAACGACGCCGGTGCCATCACCGTCCTCAAGGGGACCAAGGACTGGCTGACCGACGCGGGGTCGCAGACCCTCTCCCTCGACACCGAGGGCGTCCCCGGCGAGATGACGGGCAACGACAAGTTCGGCGACACCGTCTCACCGGCCGACTACAACGGCGACGGCAAGCCCGACGTGGCCGTAGGCGTCCCCAACCGCACCGATGGCGCGGGCGCGGTGGCCCTCCTGTACGCGGGCACCGACGGACTCACCGCGAAGGGCTCCGCCCTCATCGGCCCGGGTGACCTCGGCGCCCCGGCGACCGATGCCGCCTTCGGCACGGAGCTGTCCTACCCCGCGACGAAGTAGTACGGCACCGCCCACAGGCGGCGGCCCGGCCCGGTCCTGCTTCGACCGGGCCGGGCCGCTGCCGTGGGCGGGGTATCAGGCCGGAAGGGGCCGCGCGGCACTGCGGTAGGTGGCGATGCCCACGGCCAGCAGCCAGTAGCTGAAGACCGCGCCCATCAGGGCGGTGGTGCCCCAGCCGTTGGCCGCGTAGAAGTTCGCGGGGGTGTTGCCGAAGAACAGCGACGGCACGAAGGCCAGGTTCACCCCCGCCAGCACGTACGCCGACCGGCCGGTCCAGCGCGGCAGCAGCCGCGTCCGGGAGACGGCGTACCCCACCGAGGCGAGGAAGAACGCCATCATCAGGCGGGAGATCGACCCGTAGAGGATGTACGTCCCGCTGACGGTGATGGTCGGATCGATGGAGTGGTCGGCCTCGATGACCGCACCGGCTTCCAGGCCGCTGGAGACCAACGTGATCGTCGCGTAGACCAGCCCCATCGCGAAGGCTATGGAGCCCACCCATTCGTACTCCGGGCCCACCCGCTTGACCAGCTCGCGGAACGCCGTCACGAACACGATGAGGAACGCCAGCGCGACGATCCCGATCAGCAGCCTGGCCAGCACGTTCGAGTCCGGCGGCGAGCCCGAGTACACGAAGTACAGAGGCACTTCGACGATGAACGCGGCCGCGGTGGCGATGCCCGCGACACCCGTCAGACGTCTGGCAAGAATCTCGTTCATGGGTCCCCCCGAATCGGCTGTGCGATGGATTCACCCCACCGGCTCGTCGGCGCGTCTGCCGACACCATGAATCCTGCCGCTCCGGGACCCCGTCGTCGCTGGCCCTGAACACCGGACGAGGGGTGGTCCTGACAACACCCTCGCGGGTGAATAGACCCCACCCCAGCGGGCCCTCAATATTCCGTCCTGTCGGCGAGCAGCAGGGCCAAGGGCCCGGCCGGAAGGAGGAAGCGGCCCCGGGAGACCGCGTCGAGCGCGTCGCCCATCGTCCACCAGGAGAGCGTGAAGTCCTGCTCGCTGGGGGTGAGTTCCTTAGGGCCAAGCGTCAGGTGCCGGGCCTCGAAAAGGTGCACCCGTGCCGGTGAGCCGAGCGTCATGGCATACGCGCCCAGTGGCCGCCAGGCCCCGGCGGTGATGCCCGCCTCCTCCCGCAGCTCTCGCCGCGCGCACTCCTGCGCCGTCTCCTCGTTCTCCTTCCGCCCACCCGGCAGGAACAGATACTCCCCACCGTGGCCGGGGAAGTCGGCGCTCAAGACGGCCACCCGGCCGTCGGCGTCACGAGCTACTACAACAGCGGCGTCGCGGACCGGCCCATGGTCCCGGGTGTCGTCGTTCATGGCCCGGGAGCGTAGCGGTCATCACCGCACCATCACCGCGCCATCGCCGCGCCTCGGCGGCATCCTGATCTGCCGCCTGTGGATCGCTCAGCGGAGCCTACGCGCCGCCCACGGCGTCTGCCGTGGTGTCGCCGTGGGTGGGGGTCTCGGTCTCGCCGGTGAGGTCGCGGACCATCAGGGTCGCGCCCGCTACGGCGCCCGGCATGAGGAGGACCGCGACCAGGGGGACCAGGAAGAGCAGGGCGAGGGGGAGGCCGAAGCCGACGGTGAGGAGGCGGCGGCCGCGGAGCAGGGTGCGGCGTTCCTTGAGCAGGATGCCGCGTCGGAGCAGGGCGACCGAGGTCAGCTCCTCGGCGAGGAAGAAGCCGGTCACGCAGAGGGCGAGGGCGGGGATCACGGTCTGGCCGACGACCGGGATGAAGCCGAGCGCGAAGAAGAGCACGCTCCAGAGGGTGACGCGGATGAGCAGGGCGATGGCCTCGCGGATGCCGATCCCCACCTCCTGCCAGGTGGACAGGCCGGATTCGGGGACCTCGCCGCCTTCGGAGCGGTCGACCTCCTCGGAGAGGGATTCGTAGAAGGGCTGGCCGACCAGGAGCGTGACCGCGGTGAACGTGATCACCGCGAGGAAGAGGCAGGCGGCGGCGAAGAGGAGCGCGAGGGCGCCGCGGAAGACGCCGAGCCAGGGTGCGGACCAGTCGTCGGCGAAGGGGGTGGCCCAGGCGATGACGTCGTCGGTCCAGAAGAAGAGGACGACGAGGGCCGCCGCGTAGCCGACGAGGGTGATGAGGGCCGGGATCATCCCGATCCCCCACCACCTCCCGTGCTGGGCCACCCAGCGTTGGCCCTTCAGCAGATAGCCGATGCCCACTCCAAGATCACGCATGGGCGGAAGCCTACTTGGCTACCGAGGCGCGTAGATGACGCCCAGCTTGTCGACCTCGTCACCGGCGCGGCCGGTGAAGCCCACGATCTGCCACCCGGCGGGGGCGGTGTAGGTGGCGGTGTCGGAGGTGGGCGTACCGGTGGCCAGGGTGCGGCCCGTGTCGGTGGTGAAGGCCGCGGAGAAGAGGCGGGTGCGGCCGTCCTTCTGGCCACGGGTGAGGGTGACGGAGGTGAGGTGTTCGGCGGGGCCGAGGGTGAGGGTGGCCGGGGTGCCGCCACTGCCGCCGTGGGAGAGGGTCGCGCCGCCGCCGAGGGTCAGGGACACCGCGTCCAGGCGGGAGCCGCCGCGCAGGGTGAGGGTGCGGGGCGCGGGGGTGGCGGGCAGGTCGTCGGCGTCGTTGAAGGCGGTGCCGTGCGGTCCGCCGAACTGGTCCCCGGCGCGGAGCGCGTCGGCCGCCTTCCAGGAGAAGTCCACGGTGTGCGGGTAGTGGTCGGACAGCGGCTTGCCCTCGGTGTCGAGGAAGGAGGTGTTCTCGTTGTTGTAGCGGGTGGCGGTGAGGGAGAGGAGGGGGCCGGAGCGGTAGAGGACCTTGTCGACGACCTCGCAGGAGTTGGTGACGTTTTCCGGGTCGCACACGAGCGCGTCGGACCCGGCGGGCGGGGCCGAGCCACCGCGGACGAGGTTCACCCAGGCGTCGGTGAGGCCGTTGCGGGTGGCGAGGTCGCGGATGTTGTCGTCGGCGCGGGTGTAGCGGGTGTTGGTGTCGCCCATGACGAGCACCGCGTTCCCGGCCGAGTTGGCGGTGATGTAGTCGGAGAGCTGGGTGACGTTGGCCCGGCGGGCGGCGAGGTCGGCGTCGGTCGTCCCGGCGTTGGTGTGCACGTTGTAGAGGTCCAGGTACGCGCCTTCGGCGAGCCGCACCCGGGCCAGGGTGAAGCCCTTGGGGGTGAGGCAGTCGGTGCCGTTGCACTTGGTCCACTTGACCCGCTCGAAGTCGTCGTACGGCAGGTCGGAGAGGGTGTTGAGGCCGTCGCCGAAGGCCGCGCCACCACTGGTGGGGGTGCGGTACGGGTGGTCGTCACCGGCGTAGAGCGCGGCGTGGTAGTTGAAGTCCTCCTGGACGTTGACGATGTCGTACGGGCCCAGGCGGGGCGAGATCAGCGGGGTGTTCTTCTCGGGGTGGCCGGAGGAGAGGCCTTCGGGGAGTCCGGCCACGTTGTAGGTGAGGACATTGAAAGAGCCGGAGGCGGGGGTGGCAGCGCCGGAGGTGGCGGTGGCTTGCCTTCCGGTGTCCGCCACCGCGGGCGTGGTGGTGAGCGTGGCCGCACAGGTGGCGAGGGCCGCCGCGGCCGCGATAGCCATGCGGCGTCCGATGGTTCTCACGAAAGGTGTCCTCTCAGAGAGTGGTGCGAGGGGATCAGAGCTTGCCGGTGCCCGCTTGGGCGGTCACCGAGGCGACCACCGACGACGCGGGCTCCGCCGTGTACGCGTACGGCGGCTTGGTGAAGGTGCCGGTCCGGGAGATCTCCGTGGCCGCGCCGCCCAGGTCGTTTCCGCGCAGCACCGCGTAGCCGTCCACGTCGCTGCTGCGGTTGGTGGTCACGGCGATCTTGGTGTCGCGGAACACGTTGTTCTCGACCAGCATCTGCGCGCCCATCCGGGAGTGCACGCCGGTGTCCGCGCCCTGGACGTAGTTGTCGTAGAAGTGGCCGGTGCCGAAGCGGAGGCTGGGGATGCGGGAGTAGACATCGCTGAACCAGTTGTGGTGGTACGTCACCTTGAGGTGTCCGGTGTCCTCGGCGGCGTTCTTGTCGCTGTGCCCGACCAGACTGCCCTTGAAGTGGTCGGCGAACTTGTTCCAGGAGACGGTGATGTCGTCGGAGCCGTGGTTGATGTCCAGCAGGCCGTCGTAATAGTCCTTGTCGTGGTCCCGGTCGGCCGAGAAGGTGTTGTGGTCGATCCACACCCTGGTGGACTCCTGAACCGTCACCCCGTCGGACGGCTTCCTCGGCTTGCTGATGGCCAGGTTGCGGATGATGACGTTCGTCGCCTCCTTCAGCCGCAGGCCTCCGCCGGTGAATCCGGAGCCCGAACCGACGCCCAGCACGGTGGTGTTGGAGCCGATGTCCACCTGGCCGGTGAGGGAGAGCAGACCGGACACCTTGACGACCTTGGCGCTGTCGCCGGCGACGGCTGCCGTGAAGGCGGCCAGGGTGGTCACGGTGGTGGCGGTGGCATTGCCGCCACCGGTGGTGCCCGCGCCGAAGCCGATGGGGGTGGTCTCGGCGGCACGCACACCGGTGGCGGCGTCCGCGTCCTGCGCCGTGAGCGCGGACAGCCCCCCGAGCACGAGGGTGGCGGCCACGCCCGCGGCGAGGGCCGTCAGCCGACGCCGGTTGTGGCCGATACCGGTGGTGGTGTCCGTCGTGAAGTGGTCACCTGCGGAGTTCATGAAGGAGCCCTCTCGGTCGGAGGATCTCCATCCGGAGGGGCAATCGCTTGCGGGAGCAGGCGGCAAGCAGGCTGGTCACGTGGGCCGGTGGAGATCGTGGGAGGTGCGGCTCTGGCGGTGGCGGAATGCGCTGCCCGGGCACGGTGTGGTCAGGACCGCCCCAGCAGACGACAGCCATCACGGAAGAAGCTAGTAAGCGCTTGTCACAAATGTCAACACCGCTGACCCATAAGGGGAGTTGGCGATAAGAAGAGTTGACGCGCGGAGACTTTACCGAACTGACAGGCACCCCACAGAATCCCCTCCTATTTTTCATGCCCATGACAGATTCATCTCCCGCCCCCGTCGGGCGACGCAGAGTACTCATCGCCGGAAGCGCCGCCGCGGCGGCCATCGGAATCGGCGCCGGGACCGCCGCCACGCGCCCCGAAACAACCACCACCGGTGCCACCGGCGCCACCGGCATGGCCCCGGCCGCCAACGCGATCTGCACGCTCACCAAGCAGCTGACCGAGGGCCCGTACTACCTCGACCACGCCCTCGTACGGGCCGATGTCACCGAGGACAAGCAGGGCGTGCCCCTGGAACTGGTCCTGCCCGTCGTCGACAAGGACACCTGCGCACCGCTCAACAAGGCGCTCGTGGAGATCTGGTACTGCGACGCACTCGGCGAATACTCCGGATTCGTCGGCAACAACGGCCACCAGGAGCCGGACAACGGGAAGTTCCTGCGCGGCGGCGTGCTCACCGGCACCGACGGCGTGGCCACGCTGAAGGGCATCTACCCCGGCTGGTACCGCGGCCGCTGCATCCACATCCACATCAAGGTGCACACGGGCGTCACCCTCACCTCCGACGGCTCGTTCACCGGCGGCAACGAGATCCACACCGGTCAGCTCTTCTTCGACGAGAAGATCACCCAGGCGGTCGCCAAGGTGGCCCCGTACTCCACCAACACCGTCCCCCGTACCCCGCTGTCCTCCGACGGCATCTACGGCAACGGTGGCACCGCCGCCGGGCTGATGGCCGTGACGGCGCTGGGCAGCACACCGTCGGCCGGATATCGCGGCACCCTCACCCTGGGCATCGACGCCGACGCCTGACCGCCGACGCCTGGCCGCGGACACCCCACCGCGGACACCTGACCGCGGCCTCCGACCGGTAACGCCGCACGAACCGTCCCCTACCGCTCAGTACCCCACCCCAGGCCCCGTCCGGATTCCCCGGGCGGGGCCCGCCTTTTCGCCACAGGGTCGCCAGAAGGTGCCCGGAAGGTCTTGACGGTGGCCGAAACCTTACCTAGGTTCTCCTGGACATCAGATGTCTGATGTCCGAGCTTCTGGCAAGGAGGTCGACAGCAATGCCGCTGTCCGACGACATCGCCGAGCGGCTGCTGACCGCGATCATCGACGGCCACTATCCGCCCGGCACGGCCCTCCCCCCGGAGGGCGTACTGGCCGAGCAGCACGCCGCCAGCCGGTTGACGCTGCGCGAGGCGATCAAGGTCCTGCGCTCGCAGAACGTCGTCCGCATCCACCGCGGACGCGGTACGTACGTCAACAACCCCGACCAGTGGACCGCGCTGGAGCCGATGATCCGCGCGGCCGCCGCCGGGCCACGGGCGGGCGGGGCGATCTCCGAGAAGCTGATCGAGGCCCGGCAGATGATCGAGGTCGGCGCCGCGCAGCTGGCCGCGGCCCGGCGTACCGAAGAGGATCTGGCCGAGCTGGACGAGATGCTGGACGAGATGCGGGCGGCGGCCGACGCCGGGGACACCGAGCAGTTCGTGTCCGCCGACATCGCGTTCCACGACGTGGTGATGCGCGCCTCCGGCAACGCCTTCGTCCCGCTGCTCATCGAGCCGTTCGGCCGACTGCTGATCGAGGGCCGTCGGCAGACCTCCGCCGTACCCCAGATCCGCACGAACGCCATCGCCCACCACGAGATCGTCCTGGCGGCGCTGCGCGGCGGGGACCCGGAGGAGGCCCGGCGTGCGATGGCCGACCACATGACGCAGACGGCGGACGATCTGCGGACGCACGTCATCGAGCCACGCGGCTAGCCCGCCCCTCACCTCGCTCATACGCACATCGCCGCACCGGCGGTGCGCCCCGGCCTGCCCGAAAACAGCCGGACACCGCCGCACACCGCCGGAACCCCGCACGAACGCGTCAGGAAAGTAGAGCCGCACATGCCCGACACCGACACCGCGCACTTCCCCGAGGCGCACGAGCTGCCGCCGCCCCGCGAGGTCGAGCCCGCCGAAGTGGCCGCCGCCGTCGCCGACGGGCGCCGTCTGGTCGTCCTGGACGACGACCCCACCGGCACCCAGACCGTCGCCGGAGTGCCCGTCCTCACCACCTGGACGGTCGACGACCTGCGGTGGGCGCTGCGCCAGGACAGCACGGCCTTCTTCGTCCTCACCAACACCCGCAGCCTCGCCCCGGACACGGCCGCCGCCCGCAACCGCGAGGTCGTACGGGCCCTGGCGGAGGCGTCCGCGGCCGAGGGCGTGGGCTACGTCCTGGCCAGCCGCAGCGACTCCACGCTGCGCGGGCACTTCCCACTGGAGACGGACGTGCTGGCCGAGGAGACGCCCGTGGACGGCGTCGTCCTCGTCCCCGCGTACATCGAGGCGGGGCGGCTCACCGCCGACTCCGTGCACTGGATGCGCACGGCCGACGGGATGCTTCCGGTCGGCCGGAGCGAGTTCGCGCGCGACGCCACGTTCGGGTACGCCAACTCCCGGCTGCCGGAGTGGATCGAGGAGAAGACCGGCGGGCGCGTGTCCGCCGGGGACGTCCTGCGGATCACCGTGGAGGACTTGCGGCTGCGCGGCCCGGGCCATGTCGCCCAGCTGCTGGCCTCGCTGCGCGACGGCCGGATGGCGGTGGCGGACGCGCTCTGCGACGACGACCTGCGGGTCCTGGCCCTGGCGGGCGCGGCGGCTGAGTCGGAGGGCGCGCGGCTGCTCTACCGGTGCGGCCCCTCGTTCGTACGGGCCCGGGCGGGCCAGGCGGCCCGCGCCCCGCTCACCCCGGCCGAACTGCGGCAACCGGCCGGTGACGGGGCGGCGCACGGCCTTGTCGCCGTCGGGTCCCATGTCGGGCTCACCACACGGCAGTTGGACCGGCTGCGGGAGCGCGGCGGGATCGCCGAGTTCGAACTCGATGTGCACGCCCTGCTCGACGAGGGACGGCGTGCCACGCACATCGCCGACGTGGCGGCGGCGTGCGCGCAGGCGCTGGCCACCAGCGAGGTCGTCGTACGCACCAGCCGCGCCCTGGTCACCGGCGCCGACGCGGACGACTCCCTGGCGATCGCGCGCAGCGTGTCCGCCGCGCTGGTCGCCACCGTACGGGCCGTCACGGCGGCCCGGCGCCCCGCGTACGTCATCGCCAAGGGCGGCATCACCTCCAGCGACATCGCCACCGAGGGCCTGGAGATCCGCCGGGCCTGGGCGCGCGGCACCCTGCTGCCCGGCATCGTCTCGCTGTGGGAACCCGAGTCCGGTCCGAGCGTCGGCATCCCCTACGTCGTGTTCGCGGGCAACGTCGGGGACGACCACGCCCTCGCGGACGCCATCGACCTGCTCAGGAGCCGATGATGCTGCTCAGCGGAACCGACGCGCTGACCGCCGCCGCCCGCGAGGGCCGCGCGATACCCGGCTTCGTCGCGTACAACCTCGAAACGGTGCAGGGCATCGTCGCGGCGGCGGAGGCGTCGGGCACGCCGGTGCTGCTCCAGGCCGGGTCGAGCGCCTTCAAACACGCGGGGCGCGAGGCGCTGATGGGGCTCGCCCTGGACGCGGCGCGGCGCTCGACCGCGCGCATCGGCGTCCACCTGGACCACAGCCGGGACCTGGCCGAGATCGCGGCGTGTGTCGACGCGGGCTACACGTCGGTGATGGTCGACGGCTCGCACTTGCCGTTCGCCGAGAACATCGCGCTGACCCGCGAGGCCGTGCGGCACGCGCACGCGGCCGGGGTGTGGGTCGAGGCCGAACTCGGCGCGCTGGCGGGTGACGAGGACGTGTCCACGGACGCGACAGCGGACGGCGGCTCGATGACCGACCCGGCGCAGGCGGCCGAGTTCGTGGCCACGACCGGCATCGACGCCCTGGCCGTCGCCGTCGGCAACGTCCACGGCTTCACGGCGCGGCCGGTACGGCTGGACCTGCCCCGCCTGGAACGCATCCGCGCCGCCGTACCCGTCCCCCTCGTCCTCCACGGCGCGAGCGGCCTCCCGGAGGCGGAACTGCTGGGCGCCGTCCGGCGCGGCGTCGCCAAGGTGAACGTCAACGCGGAGCTGCGGCGCGCGTACCTGACCGCTGTCGCGTCGGCCGTACCGGACGCGACGGACGGCGCGGACGTCGTCGCGACGTGGGCGGCGGGCCGGGACGCGGTGGCGGCCACGGCGCTGCGGATCGCCGGGCAGCTGGCGTCGGCTGCCGGGAACTGATCCCCCACCCCGCCCCTTCCCGACCCCGGTCGATTTGCGGCTCCGCCGCGTGACACTCCCTCCCCTCCCCACCTTCCCCAGGAACAGCTATGCCTTCTGCCACTTCCGAAACCGACAACTCCCCCCGCATCGCCGTCATCGGCCTCGGGGCCATGGGGCTTCCCATGGCTCAGCATCTGGCGGCCGGGGGCTTCCCCGTGACCGTGTTCGACATCGCCGCCGAGCGGCGGGCCGCTGCCGTCGCGGCGGGGGCCGACGAGGCGGTCACTCCGGCCGAGGCCGGGCGGGGGGCGGATGTCGTGCTCCTCGCCGTACGGGATCAGGCGCAGGTCGACAGCGCGCTGTTCGGCGAGACCGGGGCGGCGGGTGCGCTGCGGGCCGGGGCCGTGGTCGTCCTCACCAGCACCGTGGGGCCGGTCGCGGCGCGGGCGACGGCCGCCGCGCTCGCCGAGCGCGGCGTACGGCTCGTGGACGCGCCCGTCAGCGGCGGGCCGACGCGAGCCGGGAACGGTGAGCTGCTGATCGTCGTCGGTGCCGAGCCCGACGCCCTCGCCACGGCGCGCCCCGTACTGGAACGGCTCGCCTCCACGCTCACCGTCATCGGCGACAAGCCCGGCGACGGCCAGGCGCTCAAGGCCATCAACCAGCTCCTCGCCGGAGTGCACATCGCGGCGGCCGCCGAGGCCGTGGCGCTCGCGCGCGGGCTCGACCTGGACCCGCGGACGGTGATCGACAGTCTGAGTCAGGGCGCGGCGGGGTCGTTCATGTTCGCCGACCGGGGGCCGCGTATGGCGCAGGTCTACGAGGAGGCGGCGGACGCGGTCGAGGTGCGGTCGCGGCTGGACATCTTCGTCAAGGACATGGGCATCGTGACCGGCATCGCCAAGGACGCACACGTCCCGGTGCCGCTGGCCTCGGCCGCCGAGCAGCTGTATCTGCTGGGCGAGCGGGCCGGGCTCGCCGCGCGCGACGACTCCTCCATCGTCACCGTCCTCTCCCCCAACGAGCAGGGCACGACCGAGGGAGCCGGACAGTGAGCCACAACGCGCTGCTCCTCGTCGCCGCCGCCGGGGTCGCCCTGCTGCTGGTGATGATCATCAAGGCGAAGGTCCAGCCCTTCGTGGCGCTGCTCGTCGTGAGCATCGCGGTGGCCCTCACCGCGGGCGTCCCGGCCGCCGACCTCGTGACCACCATCGAAGAGGGCATGGGGTCGACGCTCGGCCACATCGCCACCATCATCGCCCTCGGCGCGATGATCGGCCGGATCATCGAACTCTCCGGCGGCGCCGCCTCCCTGGCGCATTCGCTGATGGAGCGCTTCGGCGAGAAGCGCACCCCGCTCGCGCTCACGGCCGCCGGTTTCCTGCTCGGCATCCCGGTGTTCTTCGAGGTCGGGCTGATCATCCTGATGCCGATCGTGTACGGGGTGGCGCGGGCGTCCCGTAAGCCGCTGCTCGTCTACGCCCTCCCCATGGGCGCGGCGATGCTCACGGTGCACGCCTTCCTGCCGCCCCACCCGGGCGCGGTGGCCGCCGCGACGACGATCGGGGCGGACCAGGGCTGGGTGCTGCTGTTCGGCATACCGGTGACGGCGGTCGTGATCGCGGTCGGCTATCTGCTGGCCAAGCGCATGACGCGGCGCACGTACGCGATGACGGCCGATGTGCGGGAGAAGGTGTTCGGCGACGCCGAGAACACCAGCGACGAGGGCGCGGCGGGCTTCGAGAATCCGCCCTCCTTCGGCATGATTCTCACCCTCATCGTCACCCCCATCGCCTTCATCCTCCTCGGCACGATCGCCACGAACACCCTCGCCGAGGGGTCGATACCGCGCGCCGTGCTGACCGTCCTCGGCGCGCCCATGGTCGCCCTGCTCGTCGCGGCCGCGCTCAGCGCCTACTTCCTGGGCATACGCCGCGGCTGGTCCGGCGCGCGCGTCTCCGAGGTGATGGGCTCGGCGCTGCCGGGCGTGGCGATGGTGATCCTGGTGGCGGGCGCGGGCGGCGTCTTCGGCAAGGTGCTGGTCAAGACCGGCATCGGCGACGCCGTGGCCGACGTCCTGGACCGCACCGGACTCCCCCTGCTGGCACTGGCCTTCGCGATGACGGCGCTGCTGCGCGCGGTGCAGGGCTCCACGACGGTCGCCCTGGTGACGACGGCCGGGCTGATCAACCCGCTGCTCCAGCGCACGGACCTCTCCCCGCAGCAACTGGCCCTGATCTGCCTGGCGATGGGCGCGGGCGGACTGGCGCTGTCGCATATCAACGACGCGGGCTACTGGATGTTCACCAAGCTGGTGGGCCTGGAGGTCGGCGACGCGCTCCGCACCTGGACCGTCCTCACGACGGCGATGGGCACGGTCGGCTTTCTGCTGACCGGCGCCCTGTGGCTGGTGGTCTGAGGGGTGTTAGTGGTGCGTTAGTGGCGCGGCAGTGGCGGCGGACAGTCTTGTTGTCACGGCCCCGGGAGGACGGGGCCGACGCCCACGACGTCAGGGGACCCATGTCACGCCGCGCCACTCTCCGCCACGCCCGCAAGGCCACCGCCGCCGCGGTGGTCGCCGTCGCCGCCTTCGGGCTGACCGCCTGCCAGGACAACGGGGATGCCGGGGCCGCGTCCCCCGCCGCCTCGTCCAGCTCCTCGGACGCGGGCACCGGCGGCTCGGGCACGTCGGATGCGAGCACCGGCGGTTCGGACAACGCGGGTTCGAGCAAGGCGAGTTCGGGCTCCGGGGGTTCCGGCGCCAAGGGCTCCAAGGGCGCCTGCGCCACCGATCAGCTGGACATCGGCTGGTACGCCGATGTCGTCGGCGGCGCCCCGGACATGTCCAGCGAGGAACAGCAGACCGCGGCCGTGAGGTTCAAGAACACCGGCGACAGCACTTGCACCATCAATGGGTTCCCCGGCGTCCAGCTCAAGGACGGCTTCGGCAAGACCTGGGACCTGCGGCGCTCCGCGCAGAAGCCGTCCCCGGCCACGCTGAAGCCGGGCGACCACACCCACTTCACCTTCCAGCTGCTGCCCACCACCGACACCGGCGCCCGCAAGGTCGTGCCCACGTCGGTGCTGGTCACCCCGCCGAACCAGAAGTCGCACGTCGAGCTGAAGTGGACCTACGGCGGCCGCATCCTGGACCAGTCGGGGGCCACCCGCCCGGGGACGTTCGTCAACCCGGTCAAGGGCTCCTGAACACGGCCGACCGCCCGCTACCGGGCCACGGCGTACGACGAGCGCTCGGCGGCCGCGGCCGGGGACGACAGGCCGGTGGCGAAGGTGTCGACGGCCAGGGCCGTGCGCAGGCAGAGGGTCAGGGCGCGGGCCCGGGCGTGGGCGATGCCGTCCGCGGAGCGGTGGTCGGCGAGGTCGGTGAGGCCGCCGCGCCGGGCCGAGTCGTCGAAGGACGCCCGCAGGGTGGCGGCCGGGATCGGGGCGCCGCTGTCGAGGGCGTCGGCGAGGGCGGTCAGTTGGTCGTCGAAGAGGGCGGCGATCTCGGCGGCCTCCGGTACGGCCTCGGCCTCACGGCGCGGCTGCGCGGCGTACAGCTGTGACGCACACCGGCCGAGGTCCGCGATCGACCGCCGGATGGACTCGACCTCGGTAGCGCTCCAGCGGGCGCGGTGACCGCGCGGTTCGTGACGGACCGCGGCGGCCGCGACCTCCAGGCGCTCCAGGGTGTGACGGCTGCGGGAGCGCAGGGCGTCGATGTCCTCGTGCCGCACCGCCCCCGGCTCGGTCAGCCCGCCGACCAGCACGTGCAGCAGCCGCCGCTGGACGTCCGTCCACGCGGCGACCAGGGAGGACAGCCGGTCGTGGTGGTAGGTGGGCAGGGCGGTGAAGACGAGCAGCCCGATCATCGCGCCGAGGAGGGTGTCCGCGGGACGGCCCCAGGCGATGAGGTCGGAGGCCTTGCCCAGGCGGGTGATGAGGACGACGAGCCAGGCGGTGATGAAGAAGTTCAGCGCCAACTGGCCGACGCGCAGCGTGAGGAAGACGCACACGGCGAGCACCACCGCCGCGACGACCAGCCGGTCCGGCGTCCACCAGGCGGGCAGCAGGGCGGCCCAGGCGGCGAGGCCGCCGAGGATCGAGCCGATGGGACGGGCCCAGCCACGGGCGAAGGTGTGTCCGTAGTCGGGGAACAGCACCAGCATGGTGGTGAGCGCCGCCCAGAAGCCATGTCCGGGCAGGCCGTGGCCCCAGAAGTCGCCGAGGGCGCGGCCCGCCGCCTCACCCGCCGTGGTGCCGACGGCGACGCGGAGGGCGTGCGGGAACAGCGGGTCGCCGGGGCGCGCCGCGGACCACAGCCGCCGCAGCCCGGCGCGGGCGGGGTGCTCGGCGGGGAACAGGGCCAGCACGGGGTGTTCCGGACCGGCCACCGGCTGCTCCCGGTCGGCCCAGAGGCCGACGAGCCGCCCGGCCTCGTCCAGTGACGGCAGCAGCTCCTCGGCCATCGGTCCGTGCCAGGTCCGCAGGGTCCGCACGACGTGCGGCGCGAGGGGCTCCCGGCGGGAGGTGCGCAGGGCGCGCGCCATGGAGTCGAGCGCTTCGGCGATCTCCTCGCGGGGCGCCTTCGGGGTGTCGGACGCGAGCAGCAGGGCGCGCCGGACGCGTTCGGCCTCGACGAGCAGTCCGTAGAGCGGTGCCGCGCCGGGGCGGGCGAAGCGCGGCAGCAGGTCCAGGGCCCTGCGCGCGGCCGTGAACGGTGCCGGGGAGGGGTGGCCGCCGCCCTCGGTGCGTGCCTGCGCCGCCAGCGAGGCGTAGAGCGCGGCCAGCGCCTTGCGCTGCGCGGGGTGGCGCCGCCCGTACGGGGGCAGCAGCTGGACGGCGAACGTGAGGGCCGCGCCCGCCGCCATCCAGCGCACCATCACCAGCCCCGCGTCGACGGTGGCGGCGAGATCGGCGGTGACCATGCAGCCGATGACGACGAGGCAGGCGCGGATGCCGGGCGCCACGCCCAGCGCCCGCCACA
>Ga0307508_10001849_pt1 | contig 23377 bp, 26 predicted proteins | sample 9_EM_MG_FD_203089 | JGI IMG/M metagenome (GOLD analysis project Ga0307508, IMG submission 203089) | Populus trichocarpa ectomycorrhiza microbial communities from riparian zone in the Pacific Northwest, United States - 9_EM | ecosystem: Host-associated > Plants > Roots > Unclassified | place... | reverse complement strand
CATCGACATTGTACTTGTCGCATCGCATTGTACTTCCCACTGTCTGTCCCTTTGAGAGCTGCGCTAACAATCTCATGAAGCTCGTCGATCTTCTCGCCGCGTCTTACTTGCTATCGTCCTTGCGGCCAGCATCCTCATTGGTATCCACTTCATTGATGTTCTCATTGCGTCGTGTCTCATCCTGCAAACAGCCTTTGTTTCTGTCACGCAGTGCGATGCTATCTATGGTGACGTGGTATATAGAAGTAGATTAGATGTAATGAACAATGCCAGGAACCAAATGCGTGTTTGCTAGTCTTCGCTGCAATGTACCGTGCCCTAACAGTCGCGTCTGGATGATACCACCGTGACCGCTCTATTACCTACGTGTGGTGCGCCATCGTAAGCCTCGTCTGTATCCTATTTGCCTTGCCACACTGCGTCTGTAAGACACCGCTGCGTCCGGATGGCAAATGCCCTGACACTCCGCGTCCAGAAGGCAGGTGCCGTGGCACGTGTCGTCCGGACGACATTTGCCTTGACACTCTGCGTCCGGAAGAAATTTGCCTAGACAGTCTCCGTCTGTAAGGAACGCCCTGCGTCCGGATGGCAAATGCCCTGACACTCCGCGTCCAGAAGGCAGCTGCCGTGGCACGCGTCGTCCGGATGACATTTGCCTTGACACTCTGCATCCGGAAGAAATTTGCCTTGACAGTCTCCGTCTGTAAGGAACGCGCTGCGTCCGGATGGCAAATGCCTTGACACTCCGCGTCCAGAAGCGAAATGCCCTGACACTCCTCGTCCGGAAGGCAGATGCCGTGGCAAGCGCCGTCCGGACGACAATTGCCTTGACACTCTGCGTCCGGAAGAAATTTGCCTTGACAGTCTCCGTCTGTAAGAAACGCGCTGCGTCCAGATGGCAAATGCCCTGACACTCCGCGTCCAGAAGGCAGATGCCGTGGCATGCGTCGTCCGGACGACATTTGCCTTGACACTCTGCGTCCGGAAGAAATTTGCCTTGACAGTCTCCGTCTGTAAGAAACGCGCTGCGTCCGGATGGCTAATGCCCTGACACTCCGCGTCCAGAAGGCAGATGCCGTGGCATGGGTTGTCCGGACGACATTTGCCTTGACACTCTGCATCCGGAAGAAATTTGCCTTGACAGTCTCCGTCTGTAAGAAACGCGCTGCGTCCGGATGGCAAATGCCCTGACACTCCTCGTCCGGAAGGCAGATACCGTGGCACGCGTCATCCGGACGACATTTGCCATGACACTCTGCGTCTGTAAGACACGCGCTGCGTCCGGATGACACTCCTCGTCCGGAAGGCAGATGCCGTGGCACGCGTCGTCCGGACGACATTTGCCTTGACACTCTCCGTCTGTAAGGAACGCACTGCGTCCGATGGCAAATGCCCTGACACTCCTCGTCCAGAAGGCAGATGCCTTGACACTCTGCGTCCAGACGCAAGGTGCCGTGGCAGCTGCGTCCGGGCGCAGGTGCCTTGGTGTGTTGCGTCCCGACGCACGGTGCCCTGGCGTGTTGCGTCCCGATGCACCGTGCCCTGGCGTGTTGCGTCCCGATGCACGGTGCCGTGGCGGGCTGCGTCCGGAGTAGCGAGGTTTCGTCCACTGTGTCTCGAGCGTCTAGTGCGTCCGGACGCAGTGGACACAATTTTTTTTTTTCCTGATGAATCTGACATTTCGTTCGACGCCGACTGCAAATGAGACGAGCACGTCGACGAGGTATCCGACGAGTGAGCTGCTGTGGAAGACATCGGCGTTAGTAGAAATGATATGAGCAATTAGACATTTCGTTCGACGCCGACTTCGACTCCAACAGGCTCGTCGACGAAGTATCCGATGAGTCAGCCTCTTTGGAAGCTGTCAGTCTGTGTAGAAATGATTTGACCAATCTGACAAGTCGTCTGACGACAACGACGACTCCGACTAGCACGTCAACGAGGTATCCAATGAGTGAGCACCTGTGGAAGCCGTTGGCATGTGTACGAAATGATATGAGCAATCCGACAATTGGTCCGACAACGTCACCGACGGCGACGCCAACGCCGACGACAACAACAACATTGACATTGACACCGATGCCAACAACGATGACGTCGACGACAATGAGCACATCTATGAGGTATCAGAAGAATGAGCTTCTGTGGAAGCCGTCGGCGTCAGTACGAAATGGTATTAGCAATCTGAGGTGTCATCCAACGACGATGATGACGAGCATGTCGATAAGGTATACGACTAGTGAGCCGTTCTGCAAGCCGTCGGCGTGTTTAGAAATGATATGAGTAATCTGACCAGTCGTCCGAGGACGACGACACCGATGACACCGACACCGATGCCGACGACGACGACGACGCCGAGTACATTGATGAGATATCCAACGAGTGAGCTTCTGTGGAAGCCGTCAGCATGTGTAAGAAATTATGTGAGCAATCTGACGAATCGTCCGATGACAACGATCAGATATCCTTCTATTGACCCGCTGTGGAAGCTATTGGCATTTGTAAGAAATAATGTGAGCAATCTGATGAATTGTCCAACAACTCCGATGAGATATATTACTAGTGACCCGCTGAGGAAGCTGTCGGTGTGTGTAAGAAATGATGTGAGCAATCTGATGAATCGTCCGACAACTGCGATGAGATATCCTACTAGTGACCCGCTGTGGAAGCTGTTGGCATGTGTAGAAATGAAATGAGTAATCTGACGAATCGTCTGATGATGTCACACCTAGAATATCTCGAGTACGTAGCCACGCTAGAGAAGGGGTACGAAAGGATGAAGTAGCATACTCAGAGAGTCTAGGAGGGGGATAAGGTCTGGAGATGAGCTTACGGCCGAGACGGACCTAAAACACATATCTCCGGAGATGAGGGGAAGATTGCAAATGATGAAGATGCCTGGGCTATGACACCTCCCTAGGGGATGCCATGATGCCTGCTGATGGCGTATAAACCGCTGGACATCAGCAAAAAATTGAAAAGTTGAAGTATATTGCATTTTTTACAGGTGAGACATAAATTTGAACTAATATTTCTCGAGGTTTCAGCTAAAAATAAAGCACTTTTTTTTTTTTAAATCCTTACAGGAGCAAAATATAACTTCTCCTCTTACAGGAGTTAGCAATGCTTACGGGAGCTACGGGAGCTATGGGAGCTCTCTAGGAATTCTCAAATTTTTTGCTGATGGACTTGGGCTAGGACCCCTCCCCCGAAAGAAGGGGATGCCACATCATCTGCTGATGGCGCACGGAAAAAAAGTCCGGTAGCGAAAGCACTCTGCCCGCTTGCATGAAACCTCACCTCCCCTTATCTACACCCTGCCACGACCAATGAGTCGCCCACAGGGTCTTTGCACCTGGGGGGAATCCAAATCCGAGTCACCATTTCTCACGACGGCTTTACGCAGATAAAAAGACCGAGGTTTTCCGCCCCGACGGAAACAGCACCAACATCCTCACCTCACCGAAACACTACCACCGAACCCACACACAAGATCTAAGATTATTCCGCTGTGAATTATAGAAAGTAACCTGATTACCTTTGATTCTCTTTACACTTCGGTTACAATACAAGCCCAGTGTCACAGACGATGATGATGACGACGACTAGAACGTTGACAAGGTATCGGAAAAGTGAGCCATCGAGGAAGCCGTCGGCATGTGTAAGAAATGTTTTGAGCAATCTGACGAATCGTCCGACGACGATGACAACGATGACAACGATGGTGACACTAATGCTGAGGAGGACTGCGATGAGCACGTCTATCGCCGAGGTATCCAACGAGTCTGCCACTGTTCAAGAATACAAAGGTTACCCTAAATGTCCCTGGGACATTCTGGGTAACAATAATTGCAAGAGTAAAAGGTCACCCTGAATGTCCCCAGGACATTCAGGGTAACAAAAATTGCAAGTGTAAAAATGTTACCCTGAATGTCCCTGGGACATTAAGCATAACAAAAATTCCAAAAGTAAATAGATTACCCTGAATGTTGCGGGACATTCGGGGTACCAAAAATTCGAACTATAAAAAGATGCCATCGGCGTGTGTAAGAAATGATATGAGCAATCTGACATTTCGTACGACGACAACGATGACCACGACAAGCACATATCCGACTAGTGAGCCACTTTGGAAGCCACAAGCGTGTGTAGAAATGATATGAGCAATACGACGAGTCGTCCGATGACGAAACTGACGGCGATGCTGATGCCGACAACAACAATGACAATGACATGGACAACGATGCCGACATTGACGACGATGAGCACGTCGACGAGTTATGCGACGAGTGAGCCACAGTGGAAGCAGTCTGCGTTCATTAGAAATGATATGAGCAATCTAACATGTCGTCCGACTACGACGATGATGATGACGAGCACGTAGTATCTGGCTAGTGATCCGCTTTGGATGCGGTCAGCGTGTGTAAGAAATACTAGAAGCAATCTGACCAGTCATCTGACGATGACACCGACCGCGATGACGATCACGTCGACAAGGTATCCGACGAGTGAGCTGCTGTGAAAGCCGTCAGAGTGTATATGAAATGATATGAGCAATCTAACATGTCGTCCGACTACGACAATGACAATGACAAGCACGTATCCGACTAGTCATCCGTTTTGGAAGCGGTCAGGGTGTATAAGAAATGCTAGAAGCAATCTGACGAGTCATCGGGTGATAACACTGACACCGACGACGAGCAGGTCGACAAGGTATCCGATGAGTGAGCTGCTGTGGAAGCTGTCAGCATGCATAAGAAATGATGTGAGCAATCGAACATGTCATCCAACTATGACGATGACGACGACGAGCATATATCCGACTAGTGGTCAGCTTTGGAAGCGGTCAGCATGTGTAAGAAATGCTAGAAGCAATCAGAGAGATTCAGCCAACTTGATAAACCCCTGCTCTTGATAACAACTTGATGGTAACCGTGGCAACTGTGACCCCAAGTCACATATTTTGTCAACAATGGGTTATCAACTTGATAAAGTTATCCGTGATAACGTACCATTTATGATAACAATAACACTAGGCTTCCACATGTACACCTCAGAACTTGTGCAGCTGTCAGAACAGGTCGGTAGAGAACTACATAGCCGCCCCAAAAAAAATTCTCTATCAACAGCAAAATTATCCATCACCCAAAAACATGTCCTCATACAACATTCCATCCAGCGGCAGCGACGACGGATGTAGCGCTAGCGAACACAGCACACAGATCACCCTCGTTGAATATACGCAAGAGCTCTGTGGTTTCAGTGAACACACTCAGCAACTCAATACCCTCAGTGGACACGAGCACAGCAGGTTCAGTACCAATGTGTCTCTCAGAGGAATGCCCACCCACAGCCGTGACCGGAGTGATAGTTCTAAAGGCAGTGGACGTACGCATATGACCGATTAAGATAAATCCGTTCTCAATTTGTAAAGCGGGACAAAAGGTTTGCAGTGTTTTCTGATCGCTGTTTGTTACTTGGGTATGTTGCTGACGTCGGTGGATCACAACTGCAGTGGTGGTTGCAAGCGCAGTAATACCTGCTGCAATTGTAGCAACTTGCGGTGTCTTTCGCCGGATCGCTCGAAGTTGGCTGGCCATTATTGGAATGCGTTTCGGTGTGATGTGAACCTTGTTTCTCCATCACAAGCGTTAAAACTGAGGTAGTCAGCTGGTGTCTTGGTACGTCCTATCATGAACGCTATCAAGTTGGCTGAACCTCTTTTTTGTGGTTCTGGATAACTACATGGATAGCGCTAGCAGGGGTCCATTATCCATATCATATCAAGTTGCTATCAAGTTGTCTGAATCTCTCTATCCAACGAGTCATCTGACGACGACAGCGAAGCTGACAACGAGCACATCAACAAGGTATCAAATGAGTGAGCCGCTTTAGAATCCGTCGGCGTCTGTAGAAATGAAATGAGCAATCTAACATGTCGTCCAACGGCGACAATGATGAGACTGACGCCAATGCCAACGACAACGATAACGCCAACATCGACACCGACGCCGACAATGACGACGACAATGATGCCGACGAGCACGTCTACAAGGTATCTGAGGAGTGACCCGCTGTGGAAGCCATCGGCATGTGTAATAAATGATACGAGCATCTGGCGAATCGTCCGACAATGACACCGATGGTGATGCCGAAGAGCATATCGATGAGGTATCCGACGAGTAAGCCGCTGCAGACGCAGTCCACGTGTTTAAGGAATGATACCAACAATCTCACGAATCGTGCTATTACGACACCAACGCCGACAACAACACCAATGCCGACAACAACACCGACGCCGATGACGACGCCAATGATACCAACGACGACTACACCTATATCGATACCGACGCCGACATTGACATTGACACCGACGCCGGTGAGGTGCAGTGGAAGCCGTAGGCATGAGTTGAAATGATATGAGTAATCAGACAAGTCGTCCGATGCCAATAACTATGACGAGCTTGTTGATGCGGTATCCGACGAGCGAGCTGCTCTGGAAACCATCTGCGTGCGTAGAAATGATATCAGAAATCTGACAAGGCATCCAACGACGACACAGATGACGACACCGACGCCCACGCCAATGCCGATGCCGATGCCAATGAGGAGCTTGTCAACGAGGTATCCTACTAGTGAGCCACTGTGCAAGCTGAGGGCAAGTGTAAGAAACGATATAAGCAATCTAATGAGTTGTCCGATGATGACACTGACACCGACACTGACACCGACAACGACAACGAGCTAGTCGACAAGGTATCCTACTAACGAGCCACTGTGGAAGCCGTTGGCATGTATAAGAAATGATATAAGAAATCTAACAAGTTGTCCGACGACAACACCGATACGGACACAGACGCTGATGATGATCACAAGCTAGTCGACGAGGTATCCTACTAGTGAGCCAATGTGGAAGCCGTCGGCGTGTCTAAGATATGATAGGAGCAATCTGGTAAATCCTCCGACGATGACACCGACGCCAATGCCAACACCGACGCCTACGAGAATGTCGACCAGGTATCCTACTAGTGAGCGATGGTGAAAGCCATTGCCTTGTGTTAGAAATACTGTAAGTAATCTGACAAGTCATCCGACAATGACACCAATGGCGATGCGGACGCCAATGCTGGCACGTACATCGACGAGGTATCCAACAAGTGAGCCCCTACGGAAGCTGTCGGCAGGTGTAAGAAATGATTCGAGCAATCTGGCGAATCGTCCGACGACAACACCGACACCTATGTCAACGATGACGACAACGAGCACGTCGACTAGGTATCTGACAAGTGTGCCACTGTGAAAATCGTCTACATGTGTAAGAAATGATATGAGCAATCCCATGAGTCGTCAGATGATGACAATGACACCTACGCCAAAGACGATGATGAGCATGTCGACGAGCTATCCGAAGAGTCAGCCACTGTGGAAGCCGTGGGTGTGTGTACGAAATGAAGTGAGCAATCCGACGAGTCGTCCGACGACGACACCGACAGCGATGCCGACACCGACGCCAATGCCAACTAGCATGTCGATGAGGTATCCGACAAGTGAGCCCCTGTGGAAGCCTTCGGTGGGTGTAGGAATGATATGAGCAATCTGACGAGTTGTCCGACGACAACGATGATGACTACGAGCACGTATCAGACTAGTGAGCCGCTTTGGAAGCCATCAGTGTGTGTAGGAATGATATGAGCAATCTGACGAGTCATCCTATGAGTACTTAGTGGACTGATTTGTCACATCAGGAAAAAAATTCTGGGTCCGGACGCTGCATACACATCAGAAATGTCTAGACGCTCAGGGTGCAACCCAGCAAGGTATTCTCCGTCGGGACAATGCATGTCAGCGCACATGCTGCATCCAACGCTACCCATCTGTGCATATGCGTACTAGGCAGAAGTGGGCAGCGCATTGACCTTCCGGACGACTAATGTCAAGGCAAACAGGGTGCGGACGATGCATGCCATGACATCTGCCCTCTGGATGAGGAGTGTCAGCGCATTTGCCATCTGAACACAGCGTGTGTCTAACAGATGCAGAATGTCAAGGCAAATGTAGACCGGATGACGCATGCCACGGCATCCGGCTTATGGACAAAGAGTGACTGGATATTTGACTTCTGGACGCAGCGTATGTCTTACAGACGCAGAATGTCAATGCAAATGTCTTCCGGACGATGCATGCCATGGCATCTGCCTTCCAGATGAGGAGTGTCAGGGCATTTGCCTTCTGAACACAGCGTGTGTCTTACAGATGCAGAGTGTCAATGCAGATGTTGTCCAGATGAGAGGTGTCAGGGCATTTACCTTCGGAACGCAGCGTGTATCTTACAGACGCAGAATGTCAAGGCAAATGTGTTCCGAACAATGCATGCCATGGCATCTGGCTTGCAGACGAGGAGTGTCAGGGCATTTGCCTTTTGAACACAGCGCGTGTCTTACAGACACAGAGTGTCAACGCAGATGTCGTCCGGACGAGGGGTGTCAGGCCATTTACCTTCTGAACGTACCGCGTGTCTTACAGACGCAGAGTGTCAAGGCAGATGTCATGTGGACGTGGGGTGTCAGGGTATTTGACTTCTGAATGCAGCGCATGTCTTACTGATGCAGAGTTTCAAGGCAGATGTCGTCAAGAAGAGGGGTGTCAGGGCATTTGTCTTCTCAACGCAGCGCGTCTCTTACAGACGCAAAGTGTCAAGGTAGATGTCGTCCGGATGAGCAGTGTCAGGGCATTTGCCTTCTGGACGCAGCGCGTGTCTTACAGACGCAGAGTGTCAAGGCAGATGTTGTCCGGACGAAGTGTGTCAGGGCATTTGCCTTCTGAATGCAGCACGTGTCTTACAGACGCAGAGTGTCAAGGCAGATGTCGTCCGGATGAGGGGTGTCAGGGCATTGGCCTTCTGAACGCAGCGCGTGTCTTACAGACACAGACTGTCAAGGCAAATGTCTTCCAGACGATACATGGTGCGGCATCTGCCTTCCAGACAAGGAGTGTCAGGGCATTTGCCTTCTGGACGTAGCGCGTGTCTTACAGATGCAGAGTGTCAAGGCAGATGTCATCCGGATGAACGGTGTCAGGGCATAGCGTTCTGAACGCAGCGCGTGTCTTACAGACGCAGAGTGTCAAGGCAGATGTCATGTGGACGTGGGGTGTCAGGGCATTTGCCTTCTGAATGCAGCACATGTCTTACCGACGCAGAGTCTCAAGGCAGATGTCGTCCGGATGAGGTGTGTGAGGGCATTTGCCTTCTGAATGCAGCGCGTGTCTTACAGATGCAGAATGTCAAGGCAGATGTTGTCCGGACGAGGGGTGTCAGGGCATTTACGTTCTGAACGCAACGCGTGTCTTACAGAGCCAGAATGTCAAGGCAAATTTCTTCCGGATGCAGAGTGTCAAGACAAATGTCGTCCAGACGATACGTGCCACGGCATCTGCCTTCAGGACGAGGATTGTCTTCCCCATACGGACGCAGCGCATTGTACAGGCGCAGAGTGTCAACGCAAATGGCAGACGAGATTTACGATGGCGTGCCACATATAGGTAACAGAGTGGTCACGGTTGTAGCATCGAAACGCGACCATCAGGTCACGGTAAATTGCAGCAAAGACTATTAAACTCGTATTTGGTTCCAGGTATTGTGAGTCAAGCCAGTTCTAATCATGACATCGAATTTACATCTATATAGCACATCACCGTAGGCAGCATAGCTCTACGTCACCGTAGACAGCATAGCTCTGCGTGACCGCAACAAAGGCAGTTTGCCGGATGAGACACGATGTGACAAGGACGATGTCAATGAAGATGGCGGTGAGGCTGCCGGCAGCGGCAAGGACGATAGCAAATATGACGCGGCACGAAGATCAAAGAACCTCGTGAATTGTTAGCGCAGCACTCACAGGGACAGTTGGAAGTTGTATAATATGACGAGACGTGACGAGTACAATCAGGATAAAAAGAGGATGACAGCGGCGTGGATGACATCAAGATGCGACGAGTATGATGTCGATGAGGATGGCGGTGAGGCTGCCTGTAGCAAGGATGATAGCAACTATGACGCGGCGAGAAGATCAACGAGCTTCGTGAATTGTTAGTGCCGCACTCACAGTGACAGCGGGAAGTTGCAGAATACAATACGACGCGACAAGTACGATATCGATGAAAAGTGGATGCCGGCAGTATGGATGACATCAAGACGCGACGAGTATGATGTCAATGAAAAGAGGATGCCGGTGGCGTGGATGACATCAAGACGTGACGAGTAGGATGTCGATGAAAAGAGGATGTTGGCAGCATGGATGACATCAAGTAAGACGCGACGAGTACGATATTGATGTGGATGGCGGTGAGGTCGATACCGGCAGCGTGGATCATAGCAAGATGTGAGGAGTGCACTGGTCGCGTGTATGATATGATGAAAGTAGAAGAAAAATGGGGTGGACTTGCGGCCCGTACCCTCGTATTCAACAAGCCGAGCTGTGGTAAGTGACCCAAACCGTACGAAAGTGCAGGCTCTACCAAACTCTTGGCACCTTGCAAGTTGCATGCGAAATTACTGGCAATCTGCGAAAACTGCGATTTCCTCTCCCATAGTCGTCGATACCCTGGAACCTGCTGTTTACATATGTACAATTTTTCCCTTTTATATCAATTCCATCGGACCAAAAGTTTGTGCCAACTGGCTCCTGATATGCAACCCATCGATGGTGCTGTCCTGATTCAACTTCTTCTGCTAGGATAATCTCTACTATATACAATGCTCCACATCTGTATATCATTCATGTTTTAAGTATTACAACCTTGAAAAACAGGAGTAAGTAGTCACATACTTTAGGTCTGACTAAATTGGTAAAATAAGGAATAATTTTGCACATATAAACAGTGGGTTCTGGGGTATGAACGACTATGGGAGAGGAATTCGCAGTTTTCACGGATTGCGAGTGATTTCGCATGCAACTTGCAAAGTTCCTAGTGTTTGCTAGCGCCTGCACTTTGGTACGGTTTGGCTCGCTTACCACAGCTCGGCTTGCTGAATGCGACTGCACAGGCCGCCATTCCACCCATTTTTTCTTCTACTTTCATCATATCATACGCGCGACCAGTGCACTACTCGCATCTTCCTTTCATCCATGCTGCCGACATGAACCTCACTGCCATCCTCATCAATATCATACTCGTCGCGTCTTAGTTGATGTAATCCACACTGCCGGCATCCTCTTTTCATCGACATCGTACTCGTCACTTCTTGATGTCATCCACGTCGCCCGTATCCTCTTTTCTTCGATATCGTACTGGTCGTGTCGCGTCGTATTGGCAACTTCCCACCGTCGCTGTGAGTGCGGTGCTAACATTTCACGAAGCTCATTGATCTTCTCGCCGCATCATATTTGCTATCGTCCTTGCCCCCAGCAGCCTCACCGCCATGCTCATTAACATCGTACTCATTGCGTCTTGATGTTATCAATGCTGCCGGCATCCTCTTATCATAGATATCGTACTCATCGCGTTGTGTCGTTTTGTACAACTTCCCACTGTCCCTGTGAGTGCTGCGCTAACAATTCACGAAGCTCGTTGATCTTCGCACCGTATCATATTTGCTATCGTCCTTGCCACTGCCGGCAATCTCCGCGCCATCTTTATTGACATCGTCCTCATCACGTCGTATCTCATCTGGCAAACTGCCTTTGTTTTGGTCACGCAGAGCTATGCTGTCTACGGTGATGTAGAGCTATGCTGATTACGGTGACGTGGTAGATAGATTTAAATTCGATGAAATGAATAGAACTGGCTTGAGTCTTAATGCCTGGAACCAAATGCGAGTTTAATAGTCTTTGCTGCAATTTACCATGCCCTGACGGTCGCATTTCGATGCTACCACCATGACCACTCTGTTACCTATATGTGGCGCGCCATCGTAAGCCTCACCTGCCATTTACGTTGACACTCTGCGAATGTACGACGCGCTGTCTCCATATGGCAAAGACACTCCTCATCCAGAAGGCAGATGCCGCGGCATGCGTCGTCTGGACGACATTTGCCTTGACACTCTGCGTCCGGAAGAAATTTGCCTTCACATTCTGCGTCTATAAGACAGGCACTGCGTTCAGAACACAAATGCCCAGACACCCCTCGTCCGGATGACATCTACCTTGACACTCTGCATCTGTAAGACACGCACTGTGTTGAGAAGCCAAATGCGCTGACACTCCTTGTCCAGAAGGCAGATGCAGTGGCACTTGTCGTCTGGACGACATTTCCCTTGATGACCTACGTTGGTAAGACATGGGCTGCGTCCAGAAGGGAAACGCCCTGACACTACTCGTCTGGAAGCATATGCTGTGGCCGCTCTGTTCGGCCGCACGATGCCGTGGCGCAGTGCGTTACGACCCATGGTGCCATGGCAAGTGTCATCTGAGTTAAGCAGGTTGCGTCCGAAACGTCTAGTGCGTCTCGAGTATCCGAACGCGTAGGACGTAAATTTTTTTTTTTTCCTGATGCAAGTAATCCACCAAGATCTCCGAAGTGGAATTTGTTGTGCGACTATGAGTTTTTGTGGATACCTCAGCAGCAGTTAGGGTTAGAGGTGGAAAGTATGCTAGCCTCTAGGGCACCACATACTTGTTAGTATCCGACTCCCACCACCAGACCTTCTTCCTGCTCTCTTTTTCCACTACCTACATTCTTCCTCCCTTTCCTGTTATCCTTTTATCTTCCCCATTCTCCCCTCTACCCCCCCTCTCCCCCAATCCTTCTGCCTCAACCTACCTCTTACCCTCACCCCACCCTACCCTACCCTCTAACACTTGTCTAATCTGCACCCCACCCCAAAATACCTTCCCTCACACCCAATTCCTGGATCTGAAAGGACCTACCTGGACCTGGATCAGAACCCTGCTGATACCGGACTACCTGGACCACTACCAGATCTGGACCCTGCTGATTCCGGAAAACCTGGACCCCTACTGGATCTGGACCCTGCTGATACCGGACCACCTGGACCCCTACTGGATCTGGACCCTGCTGATACCAGACCACCTGGACCCTACTGGATCTGGATCTGGATCTGGATTAGGATTTGGTAAAGCAGGACTGGGAATTGGCCCCAAAAGTACCATTGGGTTACAGAAGCTGCATGGAAGTTACCCAAGTCAAGCTAAAGTAAGTTTCTTCCTTGATTCTTACAAATTATCTGTCAGTTTTGTTTTGTTTTGCTTTGGTGGGGTATCTTGGGGCTTTGAAATGGGGATCTGTTGCCAATCTACTACCACCTTTACCTGGTGTCTTCTGACCACCCAGTTCTGCTGGGTAGATACAATATGGTGGGGAGTCATAGTAGGAACGCGGTCTTGGATTATTGTTCGTAATGGAAATATTTTCCAGTGCTTGTGCAGCTGGTAAGCCTCCAGTCTAAACCTAGGCCACGAGTGATTAGAATCTCGGTCACCAAAAAATCTAACTGGTATGGAGCCTTCCAGCAATGTGGCCAAATCGGTGTTGTGTCCGGAATAAAAATATGTAACTACACCCAGTTAGATTCCTCTGTTCAAAAGGAATTCCGTTGTTCAACGTCATTGAAGCTATTGCTACAATTGAACTTCGGTGTTGCATCTTGGGTTAAATATAGGTCACAATATGCAGTTTGCGTCTTCTGCCAAAAAGATCCCCACTATCCTAGGGTGTCAAATGCCTAGCTTTGACGGGATCTCGATTTTTCATCCCAGGTTAAATATAGGTAGCAAATCACAGTTTGAAACTTCTGCTAAAAAGGGTTCCAGCTGTCCTCCTAGCTTTGTAGGATCTACTGATTTGTTTCATGTTATTTACTATCAAACATTTCAGAACAATAGCTGACAGATAATACACAATAGGGCTATTTCAGCCTACATAAGTAGGTGCAGCAGATCGCTGTGAAGCGCAAGTAAAGCGACCACAGAAGTGTCTGATAGTACTAGCTGCAACACTTTTGATACTATCATACATACTCTAGAGGTAACATCATCTGTGCTGTTAATGATTTGCTAGTAGCAATACTAATGGAAATTTCAAAGATAGATACCGAAGAGGCAGTGGGCGCTAGCCAAGAAACCCGGATTAGACCTGATTTTACCAGCTCGCAAGTGCGGTTTGGGAAAAAAATCACCCATCTGATCCGGGTTGGAGCCTTTACAACCACCAATATGCCAGGAGGTTACAAACGAGACATTCCACACAGTGAACAAGTAAGCCAGCATGGAAGTACCTAGATGGCAGGCCAGAACTTGGGAGTTGGCGTTTCTGGTTTCTAGCTAGCATGATTTATCACCTCGATGACAAATGAGAATCTGTTCATCAGATCTTGGCTTGGACTGCATCCGAGTCTGCTGGAACAGCAGAATCCTGTTGAGTGGGCAATGGAAAATTTTCGGAGACTCAGAGTGGCTGATGGAACCTGTGGAATTTATGACATTCAAGGTGAATGTAGGGGGTTTCGTTTTCAAATCCCAGAAGAGGACAATCACTTACAACGTCTAAATTCATCCAACCATATTCTCCCCTTACAGCCGCTGATATGTTTAAAGAAGAAGGGGGATTCTGCCAATCCTGCACAATGAGGTATCCACGACCAAAGGTATTCATCAGCAAAAAAATGAAAAGTTGAAATATATTGCTTTTTTTACAGGTGAGACATAAATTTGAACTAATATTTCTCGAGATTTCAGCTAAAAATAAAACACATTTTTTTTTTAAATCCTCACAGGAGAAAAATATAACTTCTCCTCTTACAGGAGTTAGCGATGCTTACGAGAGCTATGGGGGCTACAGTAGCTTCCTAGGAATTCTCAGATTTTTTGCTGATGTTATACGTTGTGGACTGCCTATCACAAGGATATGGAGCTGCAGTATTTGAAAGAGTATACTGACCAACTGGCGTCCTCTTCCCATTGGATGTCAACCAACAAATCACTTTCCCTACGGATTGACAACTATGTTTGACTGGTTTTTCGCGAACAATGGGTAAAATGTCATAATCCAGGATTCGAGAACCATCTAGGTCTTTCAACTGCAACTGGAGAAGGGATGAAGTCTTTGTTCGCTGGATACCATGGAGTTTGCATCAATCGTAACATGGTGGGTGGTGAGAGTAAACCTCATAAGGTTGCCAAGGACTCACACAATGCGCTCAATACAGTTATTCCTTATGGAGAAGGGTTCTCAGGAGGACAACTAATCCTGTGGGAACTCAAGATGATTGTTGAGATTCCAGTAGGCTGGGGTTTTAGCTTTCCTGGATTGCTAATCACCCATAGCCTAACTCCAATTACTGGTAGAGTCCACCATTCAGTTGATTCCTTCACTCATGAAGCCGACTTTTAGTAGTTGGCAAAAAAAGAAGAAGTCTCCAGTAAGTTCCTACAAGACAAAGAAAAGAAGAATGGACATGAGGGTAGGTCCAGAAAGCAGAAGTGAAAGGCAAAAACCAGTTTAGTAGTGGACAAGCAGAAAAAGCAGCAGAGAAAGATGAAAGGAATGACAAAAAAGAAGGAACATCAGATTGGGTTGAAACTTGGGGCAGATTCAGGCAAGCATATGTAGGCAGTTGGTAGATTTAAAAGTTCCAAAGATGTGCAGGAGGCAGAACCTAGGGAACTGAAATGATACTTGCGAGTGTCTATTACAGAACCTGTTAGTGTCAGCTATTAATGAATAGTGTCGCGCTTGTTGGAATATGGAAGGAGGGAATGTGGGTTGTCTGGAATTGCTTTACGGCAAGGTGATGGAATTCTTCATAAAAGAATCGTTGTCTACACTTTCTTGCTTTCTTTTTTTCTTTCTTACTTCCTCATGCAACAATCTGTTTTTCCCGTTTCCTTGTTTAGTAGAGTTATAGAAGCGATTGTCCTTGCCCTGATTGCTGTGTGCAAGCTGTCCGCTCACTGCTGTTCAAGTCCTTGTCCTCCTTGTTCTGTCTGCCACCTGGAGCCTAGCTGGTCTAGTCATGTTACAGAGTCCTACTATACAAATTCAAAGAAAGAGTTTCTGATATAAATATATGCCTATTCTAAGTGTAAGTTTAGGTTTTTTGTTGAACACTTTTACTATGTGTGTAACCGAAATATTATCCCAGTTACCACATCAAAAATTCTTTTGCAAAAATCACGATGGTACAGCTTTAACTCCAAATAAGTTCATGACGTGTAAGAAATAAGTTCCGAGTATAGTATATATGATCAATAAGTCTCTTCTAAATGCAGAAACACTTGGCTTGGCACTTTTGGATGTAAACTGGATGTCGAGCAGTTGTTTCACTACTTGCAGTATGAATTATGACGCGAACGTTTGCAAATTAACAGGGCTGTAATACCTAAATCCCGTTTTCAGATCCTTGCATACAGGGATGTAATGCTTAAATCCTCTTTTTGGTATCTCCTACATTACCCAGCTTTCAAGCTGGAGATCAAATGGTTGTTTGAAAGGTTTCACCACCACGTAGACAGCAGTTACAAAAAGAACTGTAAATAATTCCTGCTATGATCTAGATAGGGCACCTACGAGAAATGATTAAATAACGGGTGGGAAATGGTTCGTATAAATATGCTACCATGACCTATATAGGTTGCTTATGAGTATGAATAAACAAAAAAAACAAACTATTAGTGCTCAACCCCCAGACAATTGCTGTGAACTGGAGGGATAGATAGGGAAGGATTTGGAGTGATATGTATTCACCTGTAGCTGGCTGAACTCTATCTGTCCGCCATTTACACCAACCACATGGCCGTCTACTACTACTAGGAACCCAGATCGACTTGAGTCTTATTACACAAAGTTACTCCAATATGCTAAATATCTGAGTAGGTGAAAGCTAAATGATCAAATGTGGAACAGGTAGAATGCCAGACGAGCATGCACTAGACAGTGGAGCTCAGAAGGCTAGATAACCAAATTTGGAATAAAGAACAGAAATATACTACAAAATGAGTTCCTTAGCCTGCAAGCAATACATAGCAATATCATATAAATTAAATTATCATCAATTTATTTGCAAAAGTGGTACCTACTACTAGAAGAGCAGGTTACACAAGACAATCACATTTTTTCCAGACTCTCTTGTGTTACCCAAACTTTAGTAGTGCGTACAACTTCAAACATTTAGATTTTCCTATATATTTCCTACAAATTTAAAGTTTACTCAACATGCCAAATAGCTAAGTCAATTACCACAGTGAATCATTAGATACGAACTCAAACACTTGTTTTCCTTGGATGATCGCTGGATACAAGTACAACAGCACACTCATTGCAGTTGCATGTGACGGATCATTTGAAGCGAGCCTGCTAACTTGTACTTGTCAAATTATTGAAACGAATAACACATACGTTATGCATGGTGGCAACCTCGATTCTCATTGGATGCACCTTGGATGTGGAAAAGATCTTTACCTGTCTGCGCACAGCTGTGCACTGGTCTTTACCATCTGGTCACTATTCATTCCCGACTGCGTACTGATCTTCCACGCCTACACACTGGCCTTTCCTATCTATGCGTTGTTCATCCTAAACATTTGGTTTTTCATATAGATATCATTTCAGCTTATATAAAGTTTACACAACACACCAAATAGCTCAGTCATTTACCACAGTGAATAATTAAAGGCAAACTCAATAACTTGTTTCACACAGCTGATACGCTAAGCAATAAGGTGGACAAATTGTTTGTTGACAAGTGGTAGAATGAGTAATCCACAGCTATTCCCAGAGCAAAATGGCATGCAAAATGTGGTAGCCTTTGATGAACAGAATAATGAGCATTACACTGTCATCTATGGGGCAAAATGGCGTGGACACCATCGTGAAAGCCAATAACAAATGGAAGATGGAGCAATCTGCTGCCATCTGCAGAGCAAAGCGGCATGTAAACTGTGAAAGAGGTTGATGAGCGGAAGAATGAACAATACGTTGCTATCCAGGCAGCAATACTACATGCAAACCAACAGGAAAGCCATTGACAAGCAGAAGAACAAGCAATCTGATGCCATGCGTGAAGCAATACGGAGAGCAAACCATCCTGAAAGCTGTTGACGAGTGGAAGTATGGGCAATGGGCTACCATTCAGTGAATGAAACTGTCCGTAAACCATCGTCAAAGCAGACAACAAGTATAAAAAATGAGCAATCTGCTGCCATTCTCTCAGCAAAACGGCGCGCAAAGTGTGAAAGCCGTAGACGAGTGGAAGAATGAGCAATCCGCTGACATCTGCTAAGTAATACAGCGTGCAAACCGTTGGGAAAGCCATTGATGAGAAGATGAATGAGGAATCCGCGGTTATCCCGGAGCAAAACAGAGGGCAAAGCGTGAAAGCCGTTAACGAGCAGAAGAATGAGTAATCTGCTGCCATTCTCTGAGCAATACGGCGCGTAAACCAACAGGAAAGCAGTTGACAAGTGGATGAACAAGCAATCCGATGTGATCTGCAGAGCAATATTGGGAGCAAATGGTCGTGAAAGCGGTTGACAAGTGGAAGTATGGGTAAGTGCTACTATCCACAGAGTAAGACAGCAAATAAACCGTCATGAAAGCAGTTGACAAGTGGAAGAATATGCAATCTGCAGCCATCCTCAGTGAAATACAGGCTGCAAACTGTTACGAAAGCCGTTGACAAGCGGATCAACAAGCAATCTGCCACCATCTGCAGAGTAAGACGGTGTGCAAACCATCATGAAAGCCGTCAACAAGCAGAAGAATTAGCAATCCACTGCCATCCGCTGAGTAAAACGGCGCCCAAACTGTTGTCAAAGCCTTGGACTAGCAGAGGAATAAGCAATGCACTACCATCTGCTGCCCAAAACGATGCATAAACTGTGAAAGACATTGACGACCGGAAGAGCGAGTGATTCGCTGCCATCCGCAGAGGAAAACGGCTTGCAAACCATTGTGAAAGCTGTTGACAAGCAAAAGTATGGGCAATACGCTGCCATCCGCAGAGCAAAATGGCACGCAAACCATAAAAGCCGTTGACAAGCAGATGAATGAGCAATCTGCTACCATCCGCTGAGTAAATCAGTGCCCAAACCGTCGTGAAAGCCTTCGACTAGTGGAGGAATGAGGAATGCGCTGCCATCTGCTGCATAAAACAGTGCGCAATCCATGAAAGACATTGACGACCTGAAGAACAAGCAATACGCTGCCATCCGCGGAGGAAAATGGTACACAAACCGTCGTGAAAGCCGCTGACAAGTGGAAGTATGGGCAATACGCTGCCATCCACAGAGAAAATCAGGGCATATACCGTGAATACCGTTGACGAGTAGAAGAATGCACAATCCGCTGCCATCCGCTGAGCAATACAGTATAAAAACCATCATGAAAGCCGATGACCAGCGGAAGTACGCGCAATCCGCTACCACATCAGGAAATAAAAAAATTGTGTCCTGAACGTCCGGAGGCACTAGACGCTCTGGACGCTTCAGACGCAACCTGCTTAACTTGGATGCAGTTCGCCATAGCACCGTGCATCCGGAGCCAGCTCGCCACAGCACTGTGCGTCCGGACGCAGCTCGCCACGGCATCTGCTTACCGGATGGAGCATGTCAGGGCATTTTCCTTCTGGATGCAGCTGTGTCAGGGCATTCTCCTTCAGGACGCAGCCGTGTCAGGGCATTTTCCTTCTGCACGCTGCCGTGTCAGGGCAAATGGTGTCTGGACGACGCGTGTCATGGCACCGCAGTCACGCTGGCTGTCAAGGCACGGAATATCGCAGCAAATACTCTTGTCGCATTCACAAACACGCAGCGGGTTCCAGGTATAGTGACTCAGTCCAGTTCCATTCATTCTATCTAATGTACATCTATATATGCTACTACCACACTTCGCACGGAAACAAAGGAAAGTTGGCAAATACGACACGACGGATTGAGTACGACGCGATGAGCACAACACGATGAGCACGACGCGTTGAGCATGACGCGATGAGCACGACACCATGAGCACGACATAATGAACACGACGAGATGAACACGACGCGATGAGCTCGATGACTATGAGGAGGATGGCGATGAGCATGCCGCCCGCGGCGAGGACGATAGCAAGTGAAACACGGCGAGTATGATTGCGAGTTTTGTGACATGGTTAGCGCAGCTCTGAGAGTGACAGACAGCGGGAAGTTGTACAATACAATGTGATGAGTACGATGTCAATGAGGGTGCCGGCGGCAAGAACGACAGCGGGTAGGACGTGGCGAGTATGATTGCGAGCTTTGTGACATGGTTAGCGCAGCTCTCAGAGTGACAGACAGCGGGAAGTTGTACAATACAACGTGACGAGTACGATGTCAATGAGGGTACTGGTGGCGAGAACGATAGGGGGTAGGATGCAGCGAGTGTGGGTGAGTAGGACGCAGCAAGTATGAGAGCGAGTAAGACGTGGCGAGTATGATGGTGAGAAAGGCACAACGAGTAAGAAGTCGATTAGGAAAATGTTGACGAGTAGGACGAGGTGAAAGGAGAAGAAAAAAGGGGTCTATCTATGAGTGGTGAGCTGAACCTTGCAAAAGCGCAAGCGTTAGTTAGTAGTGGCTTGGCGCTTTCTATTGCCATCGTACTCACCGCGACTTACTTGCCATGTCCTACTCGCTATCGTCCTCGCTGCTGGCACCCTCATTGGCATCGTACTCCTCACTGTGTATTGTACAATTTCCCGGTATCTCTGTCACTCTGAGAGGTGCGCTAACCTTGTCACAAAGCTCGCCATCATACTCGCCGTGTCTTACTTGCAATCATACTCACCGCATCCTACTTGCTATCGTCCTCGCCGCCGGCACCCTCATTGACATCATACTCGCCGTGTCCTACCCGCTATCGTTCTCGCCGCCGGCACCCTCATTGACATCGTACTCGTCACGTTGTATTGTACAACTTCACGCTGTCTGTTACTCCGAGAGCTGTGCTAACCATGTCACAAAGCTCGCCATCATACTCGCCGCGGCTTACTTGCAATCATACTCGCCACGTCCTACTTGCTATCGTCCTCGCCGCCGGCACCCTCATTGACATCATACTCGCCATGTCTTACACGCGCTCATACTCGCCGTGCCCTACCCGCTATCGTTCTCGCCACCGGCACCCTCATTGACATCGTACTCGTCACGTTATATTATACAACTTCCCGCTTTCTGTCACTCTGAGAGCTGCGCTAACTATATCACAAAGCTCGCAATCATACTCGCCGCATCCTACTTGCTATCGTTCTTGCCACCGGCGGTGTGCTCATCGCCATCCTCCTCTAAGTCGTCGTACTCATCGGATCGTGTTCATCTCGTCGTGCTCATCACGTCGTACTCATCGCGTCGTGCTCATCACGTCGTGCTCATCGCGTCGTGCTTAACGCGTTGTGCTTAACGCGTTGTGCTCATCGCGTCGTGCTCATCATGTTGTGTCGTATTTGCCAACTTTCCTTTGTTTCCGCGCGAAGTGTGGTAGTAGCATATATAGATGTATATTAGATAGAATGAATAGAACTGGACTGAGTCACTATGCCTGGAACCCACTGCGTATTTGCGAATGTGACAAGAGTATTTGCTACGATATTCAGTACCTTGACAGACAGCGTGACCATGGTGCCATGACACGCGTTGTCCGGATGCCATTTGCCCTGACACTGCTGCACCCAGAAGGAGAATGCTCTGACACAGCTGCGTCCAGAAGGAAAATGCCCTGACACGGCTGCGTCCAGAAGGAAAATACCCTGACACGCTCCGTCCAGTAAGCAGATGCCTGGCGAGCTGTGTTCCACAGCTGCGTCCAGAAGGAAAATGCCCTGACACGGCTGCGTCCAGAAGGAAAATACCCTGACACGCTCCGTCCAGTAAGCAGATGCCTGGCGAGCTGTGTCCAGATGCTCGGCGCCCTGGCATACGGCATCCGAATGCACGGTGCCATGGCGTGCTGCATCCGAATTCACATTGCCATTGTGTTTCGCGCTGGGAGTGGTATGTGCCCTGCCAGGGTGCGTCCAGAGCATCCCGAGTACCTGGTACGTCTGGACGCAGCCAGTGTGTCCGGACGCAGATTTTTTTTCCTGATGCATCACTGAGCAATACGGCGTGCTTACTGTCGTGAAAGCTATTGACGAGCGTAGGTGTGAGCACTCTGACGCTATCAACTGAGCAATACACTGTGCAAACCATCATGAAAGCCGTTGACGAGTGGAGGTGTGAGCAATACGATGTCATCCACTGAGCAATATGGTGCGCAAACCGTCGGAAAAGCCATTGACGAGCAGAAGAATGGGCAATCCGCAGCCATCCACGGAGCAAACCGGCGCGCAAACCATGATAGCTGTTGATGAGCGGAAGAATGAGCAATCCGCTGCCATCCTCAGAGCAATACGGCGTGTAAACTGACGGGACAGCCGTTGGCAAACGGATGAACGAGAAATACGCTGCCATCCGCTGAGCAAAATGGAGGGCAAACCATGAAAGCTGTTGACAAGCGGAAGAATAAGCAATCCGCTGCTCTACTCTGAAAGCCGTTGACAAGTGGAAGAATGAGCAATACGCTACCATCCACTGAGTGTTACGGCACTTGAACCGTCATGAAAGCCGTTGAAGAGTAGAGGTTTGAGGAATCCACTGCCATCCACTGAGCAATACGGCACCCAAACCGTCGTGAAAGTTGTTGACGAGAGGAAGAATTGGCAATCCGCCGCAATCCGCTAAGAAATACGGTGCGAAATCCGGCGTGAAAGCCATTGACGAGTGCAAGAATGAATAATCCGCTGGCTAATGATTGGACTTCGTTTAGTAATATTGTGCGTGAACCATATGTCAAAAGCGTTACCTATCAACCTCCTGGTCTAGAAGGTATCTTACTTTCTTACGAAATGGGAAATCTTATCTTGAAGCCATCCACTGTAGAATATGGTACGTGAACCGGCCTGGGATAATTATCGTTGACGAGTGGAAGAATGAGCGATATGGCGAGCAATTAACTGCGTGTAGAACATTAGCGAAGTCATCGACAAGCGAAAGATACGAGTGAAGCCACAGATCAGCCGACATATCTTCCATTCAGCCATATGGCACCCAAACAGTTGGGAAAGCCGTCGACGAGCGGAAGAATAAGAGATCCAGAAAGCTATCCACCGAGCAACATGGCATGCAAACTCTCATGAATGCCTTCGACGAGCGGAAGAATGAGCAATCCACCTAGCCATCCGTCAAACAAATTGGCATGCATACCATCGGTTAGGGTTAGGGTTAGGGTTAGGGTTAGGGGGGTTTTTTGAGTGAACTTAAGATGTTTGAGGATTCTTGATGAAGAGCGCTGAACTGCTTGTATAACAGACTCGAGTGTGGTGGTTCGGAGTATGTTTTCGCCGTGATGGCTCTTCAGTACTTGGTGCA
>Ga0307508_10001848_pt1 | contig 23383 bp, 23 predicted proteins | sample 9_EM_MG_FD_203089 | JGI IMG/M metagenome (GOLD analysis project Ga0307508, IMG submission 203089) | Populus trichocarpa ectomycorrhiza microbial communities from riparian zone in the Pacific Northwest, United States - 9_EM | ecosystem: Host-associated > Plants > Roots > Unclassified | place... | reverse complement strand
TTCGCACTTCCCTCTATACATGCAGGCCGAGAATTGAAGGTAAGGTAAAGGAACCAATACGGCGCAATCGGGTATTGGCCAGAACTAATCGAAAGCGGTGCCGAAATGCCACAGCCACGTGCCTTGCTTGTAACCCGAAAGACGCGCTTGACGGGCCCGCCGCCAGCTCCAGCGGGCCTTCAAGCGATTCGATAGGCAGGATGCCCCGTGCCAACCTAGGAGGGATGATACGTCGCGCCGAACACGCCAATCGGAACTGGCATCGCTTCGGTTCGCGACAGTCTGACACCAGGCTCATCTCCCCCCTCAAGTCCGCAACTCGGTTCACAGCGCGGATGCGAATCCCTTCGAGAAAAATCTGTCCGTCAGACCGCGGGTGCTCACCCCCTCGAGGGACGCCGGTCGCCCGCAGGGGCGACCACGGGTCACGCCCATCGCTCCACACCGAAAATGTTGACAGCGCCATTTAATTCAATAATTGAACTAGTGAGAGCGTCGGTCAAGGCGCCGGTTGTGAAGGCTGTTGCGCCTTTCATACGCGTTGAAGAGAGGTCTGGAGATGGACGCCCCGCTTTACCCGCCGTCACAGGCCTATGAGCAGCCGGCTGTGGTGCCGCACCGGATGGACACGAACGCGACCTCGATCGGCGCGCTGCTCGCCGACCCGGCAACGAAAGCGATCGTCATCGCCGAGATCCCGAACTTCATGGGCCGCATCGGCAACGAACAGCTTAAGCCGCATCTCTACAATTTCTCGCCTCGCTCGCTCGTCCAGTTCGGCGTGTTCAAGGCGGATGCGCTGGACCGCGTTGACCGACAGCTCGCCACGCTTCCCCCGATTACGACCTTCGCGAAATGAGCGATCGCCACGTCTTGATCGAACCCGGCCGCCGCGAAATGATGATCGCCGCCGGCGCGGTTTTGCTGCCCCTCTCCTTCCCGACGAATGCACAGGCGGCGATGGCATCGGAGGCGCCCCTGGGGCTGGGCCGCGAACAGGCCTTCGACCTGGACTGGCGCTTCTTCCGGGGCGTGGCCGATGGCCTCGAGGCGCCTGGCGCCGACGACAGCAGCTGGCGCCGGGTCGACCTGCCGCATGACTGGAGCGTCGAGGATGTGCCCGGCGGACAGTCGCCCAGACAGCTCGGGCCGTTCGACAAGACCGCGGTCGGCGGCACCGCGACCGGCTATACCCAGGGTGGCGAGGGGTGGTATCGCAAGCGCTTCCGGCTGAAGGCGCTCCCGGCTGACGCCAGGGTCGAGATTGCGTTCGACGGGATCTCGGTGACGAGCGAGGTGTGGCTGAACGGCCATCTACTCGGCACCCATGTCCATGGCTACACGCCTTTCGCCTACGACCTGACGCCCTGGCTGGTTCGGGACGGCGAGAATGTCCTCGCCGTGCGGGCGCGCAATCTCGGCCGCAACAGCCGCTGGTATGCCGGCTCGGGCATCTATCGCCATGTGACGCTGAACATCTTCCCCTCTCCGGCACGGATTGCGCGCTGGGGCGTCGGGGCATGGACTCGGCGGATCCTCAGCGGCCACGCCGAGATCGATATCACGACCCGGATCGACAACGCAGATCCGGCACTGACATTGGTCACAAGGCTGCGCTCCGCCCAAGGCAAAATCGTCGCTGAGGCGAGCACGCCGGCCAGCGGCGGCGTCTCGCAAAGCTTGCATCTCGACGCGCCTCAACTCTGGTCGCCTAACAACCCCTATCTCTACAGCCTCGAGACCGAGCTCAGGCGCGGAACCCTGATCATCGACCGGCTCGCCCAGCCCTGGGGCGTGCGCATCGTCACCATGGACGCGGCGAACGGGCTGAAGATCAACGACGTGTCGATCAAGCTGCGCGGTGGCTGCATCCATCACGACAATGGCCTGCTCGGCGCGGTGGCGCTTGCCGATGCCGATACACGGCGGGTGCTGACCCTCAAGGCACGCGGGTACAACGCGATCCGCAGCTCGCACAATCCCGCCTCGGCGACGCTCCGCGCCGCCTGCGACCGCCACGGCATGCTGCTGATCGACGAAGCCTTTGACGCGTGGCATGTCCCCAAGCTCAACGACGATTATTCAAAATATTTCCGTGAGGACTGGCAGGTGGCGCTGGCCGCGCTCGTGCTGAGCGCCCGCAACAGCCCCAGCGTGATCATGTGGAGCATCGGGAACGAGATCCCCGAACGCTCGACGACTAAGGGGATGGAGTGGTGCTGGAAGCTGGCCAATGAAGTGCGGCGGCTCGACCCCACCCGGCCGGTGACCGCCGCCCTGAACGGCGTGCTCGGCGAGCCGATCATCGTATCGGAAAAGGCTGCACGGCCCGGTTTCGGCGGCAGGGAAGACGATGCCTCGTCCGCTTTTCTTGATGTGGCCGGTTATAATTACCGGCTCGAGAATATCGAAGCCGACCATCAGAAGCACCCGGAGCGCATCATCTACGCCTCCGAAACCTTTCCGCATGACGCTTATGACTATCACGCTCTGGCCGAGCGAGCGCCGTACATGCTGGGCGAGTTCGTCTGGACGGCGATGGACTATATCGGCGAGGCGGGGATCGGCGCGACCAAGCGAATACCGAACAAGGGCATGCCCTATTATCTGGCGCAATGGCCATGGGTGAATGCCTGGTGCGGCGATGTCGACCTGATCGGCCATCAGAAGCCGCCCTCGCTTGCCCGCGATGTGATCTGGGGGCTCAGCCCGCTCGAAATCCTGGTGCAGCGCCCTGTGCCTGAAGGTCAGGTTGAGTTCGTTGCGCAATGGGGCTGGCCGGACGAACTGCCGAGCTGGACGTGGCCCGATGCGACCGGCCAGGGGCTTGCGGTGCGCCTCTATTCGTCGGGGGACAGGGTCGAGCTCCACCTCAACGGCGCGCTGGTCGGCACAAAGGCGCTGACCGCCTCCGACAAGATGCGGGTCGAAATCCCCGTGCCCTACGCACCCGGCACCCTTGAAGCGATCGCCTATCGGGGCAGCAGGGAGATCGGCCGGAAACGGCTGGAGACTGTCTCGGCAGCTGCCCGGCTTCGCGTCACGCCCGAAAAGCCCCGCAGCGGCCGCGACCGGCAATCGCTGAGCTATATCGGCATCGATATGCTGGATGCGCAGGGGCGCCTTATTCCCGAGGGCGAGATGAAGGTCCGGCTGACGATCAACGGCCCGGCTGAACTCGTCGCCTTTGGCAGCGCCAATCCGCTGGCGATCGGCTCTTTGCGCGCCAACGAAGCGATGACGTTTCGCGGCAGGGCGCTGGCGATCCTGCGCTCTACCGGCGCCAAAGGGACGGTTCGGATCGAGGCGCGAGCCGATGGCCTGCAACCTGCTGCGGCGACGGTGCGGCTGGTATGACTGGATCGTGGACAGGGCTGCGCCTGAGGCGCGCTTCGACGTCAAACAGAATTCACCCCGCATTTCGATGCGAAAACGAGGTGTTTACCGCCCAGGCATGGGCTTTTGTTGAGAGGAATTTTCAATGCGTATCATGATTGCCGCCGCCCTTATCGTCTCGGCCGTACCCGCCGCCGCGTTCGCGCAGACCGCACCGGCAACTGCTCCCGCAGCTGCCGCCGCCACCGGATACAGTGTTGAAGATACCGACATCGGCACGCTGCTTGACGATCCCGCCGCGAAGGCAGTGATCGACAAGCACATTCCGGGCTTCTCGACCAAGGACCAGATCGACATGGCGCGTTCAATGACGCTGAAGGGCATCCAGCAATATGCACCGGACATGGTAACCGACAAGGTCCTGTCGGACATCCAGGTCGATCTCTCCAAGCTGCCCGTCAAGAAGTGAGACCGGGAGCAACGGCCCGAAGCGGCGCACCGCTCGGGCCGTTGCAACGCCAGCGATGAGTGAGCCTGCGGGCAATCGCTGGAGCGACTCGTCAGACGGCTAATGACTAGCGCGGATCGTCGTTAAGCGCCTGGACAAGCGTGTCCCGCAGCGCCTCGATCTGCGGGATCAGCTTGTCGGTCGCGCGCGCGGCACGGCCGACGGTCGCAACCGCGCGATCGGTCTGGTCAACCATGCGGCGCTCCGCATCGGGATCGTCCCGTGTCACGACATCGCGGAGGGTGCGGGGCGCGCCGGGATCGGCGGCGTGGGCCGGGTCGGCGGCGCGGAGGACACCATCGACACGCAGATCCAGCAGCGCATGGGTGACCGCAGCGAGCCGGTCGGCGACCAACTTGTCGACCATTGGATTGCCCGCGACCGTGAGCGCGGCACGCGCATCATTCCTGGGCGGTGCTGCCGCGACTGGGGTGGCAGCGATGACGAGAAGGGCTGTGGCGGCAACGCGGTACATGGGCGCGACTCTCATGGACGACCGATTGGCCAAAGATAGGCTCAACCCAGCGCCCTCGCAAGCATCAGTACCATCCCAATCCCGCGCAAATCGCGGTCAGCTCTGTCCCGGCGGGGTAAGGCTATAGGCCTGATAGGCCGCCGCGAATTCCGACAGCGCCTCGCAGGCCTCGGCATGACGGGAGAGCGCCGCCCAGCCGTCCATCACGAACTGCCCGGCCAGCGCTTCCGAGATGAATCGCACCATCGTGCCGAGCAGCACATCGGCTTGGCACATCGTCTCACCGAGGAGCCATGGACCTTTGGCGGCAGCACGTTCGCGTTCGAGCAGGTCGAGCGTGTCGATCACTTGGGCCCGGCACCGCTCCACCCACATCGGCAGGCCTTCGCGGAACGCACCTTCATACACCAGGCTCACGCCCTTCTCGGCGGCACCGGCGGCGAAGCCGCACCATCTGAGCATGGCGCGCCGATCGTCGCCGCGCCGGGCGAGGAACGCCTTGTCCGGGCCAACCATCTCGTCGAGGATTTCGATGATCGCGCCGCTATCGACCATCACCACGCCGTCATCGAACACAAGGGTCGGCACCCGCCGCAGCGGGTTGTGCCGGGCGATCTCGTTGGCATCGCCAAAGGTCGAGAGCGGCGCATGTTCGTAGGCGAGGCCGTACAGCCCGAGCGTCACCGCGACGCGGCGGACGAAGGGCGAATCATATTGTCCGATCAGCAGCATGATCCGCCCTCCCTTCGAGTCACCAGACGTGTACGCGCTTGTCGGGCGCGAGATAGAGTTTTTGCCCGGCCTGCACGTTGAACGCGGAATACCAGGCGTCAAGGTTGCGCACCGTCTGCACGCGCCACATGGCCGGCGCATGCACGTCGGTCGCGACCCGCGCGCGGAGCGCCTTGTCGCGCATCTTGGTGCGCCAGCTCTGCCCGAAGGCGAGGAAGAAGCGCTGATCACCGGTCAGCCCGTCAATCACCGGCGCTTCCTTGCCGTTGAGCGATTTGCGATAGGCCTCATAGGCCGCGGTCAGGCCGGCGACGTCGGCGATATTCTCGCCCAGCTCCTGCTTGCCGTTGAGATGCAGGCCCGGAAAGGCTTCATAAGCGTCATATTGCGCGGCCAGCGTAGTGCCGGCTTCCTCGAAATGCTTGAGATCGGCGGGCGTCCACCAATTGTGCAGCCGGCCGGTCGAATCGAAATCGGCGCCGAGATTGTCGAAGCTGTGGCTGATCTCGTGGCCAATCACGGCGCCGATCGCGCCATAATTCGACGCCGCATCGAACTTCGGATCGAAATAGGGCGTTTCGAGGATCGCGGCCGGAAAGTTGAGCGCGTTCTGCACCGGCAGGTTGACCGCATTCACCGTCTGCGGCGTCATCCACCATTCGTTGCGATCGACCGGCTTGCCGATCTTGCCGATCTGGTGGCGATATTCGGCAAGGCGCGCGCGCTGGAGATTGCCGACCGGATCGTCCGCCCGGACCTCCAGCCTGCCATAGTCGCGCCAGGTGTCGGGATAGCCGACACCGACGATCAGCACCTTCAGCTTCTTGCGCGCCTCCTCCTTGGTCGCAGGAGCTAGCCACGGCAGTGCGGCCAGGCGCGTGTCGAACGCAGCGACGATGTTCTTCACCATCCCCTGAATCTCGGTCTTGGACGAGGCGGGGAAGAATTTCTCGGCGTAGATCTTGCCGACCGCATCGCCGAGCGCCCCGTTGACCGAAGCGATCGCGCGCTTGTCGCGCGGCTGTTGCGCCGGCGTGCCGTTCACCGTGGTGCCGTAGAAAGCGAAGGCGGCATCGTCGATCGCCTTGGGCAAGACCGAGGTGACCTGGTTGATCTGGTGGAAGGTCAGCCAGTCCTGCCAGGATTGCATCGGTTCGCTCGCGACCAGCCCCGCCAGCCGGGTAATCGCCTCGGGCTGCCAGACGGAGAAATCCTGCTGCGCCGGCAGGCCGGCTGCGTTCCAATAGGCGTTCCAGTCGATCCCGGGTGCCTTTTTCGCGAAATCGCCGCGTTTCCAGCTCTGTGCCTTGTGCGCATCCTGGCTCGCGATGATGTCGTAATGGGCGTTCGCGATCTTCATCTCGAGCGCCATGATCCGGTCAGCGCGCGCTGCCGCATCGCTCACCCCGGCAAGCGTCAGCAATTTCGCAACATAGGCCTTATAGGCTGTGCGCAGTTCAGCCATTTCGGGCTTGGCCGACACATAATAATCGCGGTCCGGCAGGCCGAGGCCGCCTTGCATGAGATAGGGGATCGTCACGTCGGGCCGGTTCAGGTCCTGAGTCACGAACAAGCCGAACAGATTCTCGGTGTGGAAGTTGCTCGCGTTGAGCGGATCGGTGTCGGCGCGCATGGTGGCGCCCAACAGTGCGGAAAGCGCGCCCTTGTCCTTCAGCGCAGCGATCTGATCGAGCTGGGGCTTGATCGGTGCCATGCCGCGCTTCTCGATACCGGCGGTATCGGTATAGGCCGCATAATAGTCGGCGATCCGGCGCTGATCGGTGCCAGCCGCCGCATTGGCCTTGGCCGCGCCCTCGATCAGTTCGCGGTTGCGCGCCTCGGCGACCTTGAACACGTCGAAGCCCACGCCAACGGATGAACGGTCCGCGGGAATCTCGGTCTTCGCGGCCCAGACGCCGCTCGCATAGGCGTTGAAATCGTCGCCCGGCTTCACGGCCTTGTCGATCAGGCTCTGATCCACCCCGGCAAGGCTTCCGGCCGGCTGGCTGGAAGTCGATTGTGTGCAGGCGGTGGTGGCGAGCAAGGCAGCGAGCAGGATCGTGGAACGCTTCATGGGATGACCTCTCAAGGGTGTATGGCGCGTGGAATACACTTGCGTTTTTGGTAACGCCAGATACCTGTCTGCCGCGTCGTGCCCCGATCGAGCATCGCCGGGGCGAAGCCAAAGGGCGGCTGCTTCGCTTCCCATTCGCGGCGACGCTGGTTAGGCAGTGCCGGGATGAGGATGCAATCATGAGCGCGCCTGTGCTCGACACCAAGCTGGTCGCCGAGAGCGACACCTTCCGCGCCAACGCAGCGCACAATCGTGCCCTTGCCGAGCGCCTGCGCGCGGACGTCGCGAAGGCGGCGCTGGGCGGAAACGAGAAAAGTCGCGAACGACACGTCTCGCGCAACAAACTGCTGCCCCGTGACCGGGTTGAGCGCCTGCTTGATCCGGGCTCGCCCTTTCTCGAGATCGGCCAGCTTGCCGCGTTCGACCTGTATCACGGCGAGATACCAGGCGCCGGGATGATCGCCGGCATCGGCCGCGTCTCGGGGCGGCAATGCATGATCGTCTGCAACGATGCGACCGTGAAGGGCGGCACCTATTACCCGCTGACGGTGAAGAAGCATCTGCGCGCGCAGGAGATCGCCGAGGCCAACCATTTGCCCTGCATCTATCTGGTGGATAGCGGCGGCGCGAACCTGCCGCACCAGGACGAGGTGTTCCCCGACCGCGACCATTTCGGGCGGATCTTCTTCAACCAGGCGAACATGTCCGCCAAGGGCATCCCGCAGATTGCCTGTGTGATGGGCAGCTGCACCGCGGGCGGCGCCTATGTGCCGGCGATGTCCGACGAGAGCGTGATCGTGCGCAACCAGGGCACGATCTTCCTTGCCGGGCCGCCTTTGGTGAAGGCGGCGACTGGCGAGGTGATCTCGGCCGAGGAGCTTGGCGGCGCCGATACGCATGGCCGCAAATCGGGCGTGGTCGATCATGTCGCCGAGAATGACGAGCATGCGCTGACGATCGTGCGCGATATCGTCTCGACGCTGGCGCCGCAGGTGATGGCCGACGTGAATCTCAAGGAGCCGCGCCCGCCGAAGTTCGATGCCGAGGATCTGTACGGCATCGTGCCGAGCGATGTTCGCGCGCCCTATGACGTGCATGAGGTGATTGCGCGGCTGGTCGACGGCAGCGAGTTTCATGAGTTCAAGGCGCTGTACGGCAGTTCGCTGGTCTGCGGCTTCGCGCATATCTGGGGCATTCCGGTCGCGATCCTCGCCAATAACGGCGTGCTGTTCAGCGAGAGCGCCGTCAAAGGCGCTCACTTTATCGAGCTTGCCTGCCAGCGGCGCATTCCGCTGCTGTTCCTCCAGAACATCTCGGGATTCATGGTCGGCGGCCGCTACGAGGCTGAAGGCATCGCCAAGCACGGTGCCAAGCTCGTCACCGCGGTCGCGACAGCGAGCGTGCCCAAGATCACCGTGCTGATCGGCGGCAGCTTCGGCGCCGGCAATTACGGCATGTGCGGCCGGGCTTATTCGCCCCGCTTCCTGTTCAGCTGGCCCAACAGCCGGATCAGTGTGATGGGCGGCGAGCAGGCCGCCTCGGTGCTCGCCACGGTGCACCGCGACGCGGAGAGCTGGACCGAGGAGCAGGCCGAAGCGTTCAAGGCGCCGATCCGCCAGAAATATGAGGATGAGGGCAATCCCTGGCATGCGACCGCGCGGCTGTGGGACGACGGGATCATCGACCCGGCGCAGACGCGCGATGTGCTTGGGCTGGCCTTTGCGGCGGCGCTCAACGCGCCGGTACCGGAGCGGCCGCAGTTCGGCGTGTTCCGGATGTGAGGAGGCTTGGCGTAACACAATTCCTCCCCGGAACGGGGAGGGGGACCATCCGCAGGATGGTGGAGGGGCTTGGGACGTGCTGACCGGGCCTGCTCAGTCCGTCCGCCTTGCCCGCCGTCTCCGCAAGGAGATGACGCTGCCTGAGGTCATCCTGTGGACGGAGTTGCGGAAACGACCGGCGGGATTGAAGTTTCGCAACCAGCATCCGGCGGGCAGATATGTGCTGGATTTCTTCTGCGCGAGCGCGAGGCTGGCGATCGAGATTGATGGCGAAGTGCATGGGCGTGGCGACCAGCCTGAAAAAGATCGGGTACGCGACGCCTGGCTGAATCGGGAAGGTGTTCGTGTCATCAGGATTCCGGCCAGGGCGGTTCTCGAGGATGTGGCGGCCGTGATCGTGCACATCGTTGCCAGCATTGCGCCTGACCAGCCCCTCCACCGCTCTACGAGCGGTCCCCCTCCCCGTTCCGGGGAGGAACTTGATGTTCCCGGAGACACTGAATGCCCTTGATCCTCGCCCTCCTCCTCGCGGCCCAGATCACCCCGATGCAGCCGATGCCCAAGGGTACCGGCCTCCCGCTTGCTGATGCCGATACGGCAGCGGTGATGGCGCCGATCGACCGGTTGTTCGCTGGCATGACGGCGCGTGATCCGCAGGCGTTGCTCGCGCAACTCCGCCCCGAGGGTGGCGCTACGGTGGCGATCGAGCAGGCGGACGGCGCGCGCGCGGTCAGCCATATGAGTTGGGCCGAGTTCGCGACGCACCTGAAGCCCGGCGCCGAGCGCTATGAGGAGCGCCTGACCGATCCCGCCGTCGAGGTCGATGGCGATATCGCGATGGTGTGGAGCCCCTACACTTTCCTCATCGACGGCAAGGTTCATCACTGCGGCGTCGACCATTTCGATCTCGTCCGCGAGAATGGCAGCTGGAAGATCCTGAACATCACCTGGTCGCAACGGACCACCGGTTGCGGAGCCTGACGTGTTGAAATCCCTCCTCATTGCCAATCGCGGCGAGATCGCGTGCCGGATCATCCGCACCGCGCGCACGCTCGGCATCCGCACGGTCGCGGTCTATTCGGATGCGGATGCCAAGGCGCTGCATGTTCGTCAGGCCGATGAGGCGGTGCATATCGGGCCGAGCCCGGCGCGTGAGAGCTATCTGGTTGGCGAGAAGATCATCGCCGCCGCCAAGGCCACGGGTGCCGAGGCAATCCATCCCGGTTACGGTTTTCTCTCGGAGAATGCCGACTTCGCGCAAGCGGTGATCGATGCCGGGATCATCTGGGTCGGCCCCAATCCTTCCAGCATTCGGGCGATGGGGCTGAAGGATGCGGCCAAGGAACGGATGATCGCGGCCGGCGTGCCGGTGACGCCGGGCTATCTCGGCGAAGATCAGGCGCCCGACCATCTCGCCGCCGAAGCGGCCAAGGTTGGCTATCCGGTGCTGATCAAGGCAGTCGCGGGCGGTGGCGGCAAGGGCATGCGGCGGGTCGATGATCCGGCCGACTTTGCCGATGCCCTGCTTTCGTGCCAGCGCGAGGCGGCCTCGTCGTTCGGCAATACCCAGGTGCTGATCGAGAAATACATCCTCTCGCCGCGCCATATCGAGGTGCAGGTGTTTGGCGACACGCACGGCAATGTCGTCCATCTGTTCGAGCGCGACTGCTCGCTGCAGCGCCGCCACCAGAAGGTGATCGAGGAAGCCCCTGCCCCCGGCATGGACGAGACCACACGGGAAGCGATCTGCGCGGCGGCGGTGAAGGCGGCCAAGGCGGTCGACTATGTCGGCGCCGGCACGATCGAGTTCATTGCCGATGCGAGCGAAGGCCTGCGCGCCGACCGCATCTGGTTCATGGAGATGAACACGCGGCTCCAGGTCGAGCATCCGGTGACTGAGGAGATTACCGGGCAGGATCTGGTCGAGTGGCAGCTGCGCGTGGCGTCGGGCGAGCCGTTGCCGAAGCGGCAGGATGAGCTCGCCATCGACGGCTGGGCGATCGAGGCGCGGCTTTATGCCGAGGATCCTCGTAACGGGTTCCTGCCCTCAATCGGAACGCTCGAGTCTTTCAACTTCATGTCGCCGTGGGACGATCAATGGACCACACGACAGGACATGGGGTATGATTGGGGTGACGTCGTTTCTCCCTTCTACGATCCCATGCTGGGAAAGCTGATTGAGCATCGCGAGACGCGGGAGGAAGCGGCTCGTGAGCTGGCATCAACCTGCAGATTGGCCCAGATCAGCCCTGTGCGGACGAACCTGGCCTTTGTCGCGCGGGCTCTGGATCATCCCGATTTCCTGGCTGGCGAGATCGATACCGGCTTCATCGACCGACACCTTTCGGAGCTGGCGATGCCTGAAATTCCCGTAGAAACCATGGCGGCGGAAGGGGCCTATTTACTCTGCGAACTCGACACGACCGGGCGGGATCCCTGGAAAAATCTCGGCTTCAGGCTCAACGCCAAACGCCGTGCGCCGGTTCGGGTCATCGATGAATTCGGCGATATCCATGAGAGCAATCTCGTGGAGAGGCTCACCTCGCTCGCGATGTCGATTGTCGGCCGGAGCGTGATGAATGACGATTATGCTGGCCCGGGCTTGCACTTTGGGGGCGGCGAACGGGACGGAACAATGGTCAGTTACGCCGATGGAGAACATAGAAGCTTCCGGCTTTACGAAGCACGGGGCACCGCTACGGGCGCAGCGGCCGACGGTGCGATCCTCTCGCCCATGCCCGGTCGCATCATCGCGGTCGATGTTGCTGCCGGCGCCACCGTCACCAAGGGCCAGAAGCTCGTCACGCTCGAGGCGATGAAGATGGAGCACAGCCTTGTCGCGCCGTTCGACGGCATTGTCGCTGAACTCAGCGCCGAGACCGGCGGGCAGGTCAGCGAAGGTGCCGTGCTCGCCAGGATCGAACGGGCCGAATGAGCGACGTCGTCTTCCGCGCCGCGACCGCCGCCGATCTCCCCGCCATCGTCGCGCTGCTCGATGACGATGATCTCAGCCGGGGCCGCGAGGATGCGAGCCTGCCGCTCGATCCGCGCTATCTCGCCGCGTTCGAGGCGATCTCGGCTGATCCCAACCAGATGCAGGTCGTTGCCGATCTTGACGGAAAGGTGGTCGGCACGATGCAGCTCAGCTTTCTCGCCGGCATCGCCTTTCGCGGCAGCTGGCGTGGGCAGATCGAAGCGGTGCGGATCGCCCGCGACCTGCGTAGCCAGGGGCTCGGGCGGCAGATGATCCTATGGGCCGTCGAGCGCTGCCGCGAGCGGGGTTGCCGGATGGCGCAGCTGACCTCGAAGCTCGATCGCATCGACGCGCATCGTTTCTACGAACGGATGGGCTGGAAGAAGAGCCATGCCGGGTTCAAGCTGCAGCTCGAACAACCATAAGGAGAGGGCAATGGCCGACGGCTTCGATTTCACCGGCAAGACCGTGATGGTCTTTGGCGGCACCAGCGGGATCAACCTCGGCATCGCCAAGGCCTTTGCGCGGCACGGCGCCAGGCTCGCGGTCGCCAGCCGCAGCCAGGACAAGGTCGATGCCGCCGTTGCCGCACTTTCGGGCGACGCGCTCGGCTACAGCCTCGATGTGCGCAACTATGACGCGGTGAAGGCGGCGATCGACGATTTCCGCGAGAAGCGCGGCACGATCGACGTGCTGGTGTCGGGCGCAGCGGGCAACTTCCCCGTCCCAGCCGCGATGCTGAGTTCAAACGGCTTCAAGGCGGTCACTGAGATCGACACGCTCGGCACCTTCCATGTCATGCGCGCCGCCTATGAGCATCTCACCAAGCCGGGCGCGAGCATCATCAACATCTCGGCGCCCCAGGCCTTTATCGCGACGGCAATGCAGGTCCATGTCTGCGCGGCCAAGGCCGGGGTCGACATGATCACCAAGACGCTGGCGATCGAATGGGGGCCGGAGGGCGTGCGGGTGAATTCGGTTTCGCCAGGACCAATCGAGGGCACCGAGGGCATGGAGCGGCTTGCGCCCACGCCGGAGGCCAAGGCGCGCTCGGCCAAAGCGGTGCCGCTCGGGCGGATGGGCACGGTCGACGATGTGGCCGATGTCTGCCTGTTCCTTGCCTCGCCTTATGCGCGCTATGTCTCGGGCGTCGTGCTGCCCGCCGATGGCGGCTGGACCGCGGGCCGCAGCCTGGGCGGGATCGGCTGATGGCGGGCCGTTATTATGACGAGTGGCAGATCGGCGACCGGATCGTTCACGAACTTCACCGGACGGTGACCGAGACCGACAATCTGCTGATGTCGACGCTCACCCATAATCCGCAGCCGCTGCATCTCGACGCCGAATATGCCGCCGGCACGGAGTTCGGCCGGATCGTCGTCAATGGCACTTTCACGTTTGCGCTGATGGTGGGGATTTCGGTCGGCGACACGACGCTCGGCACGCTGGTGGCTAACCTCGGCTACGACAAGCTGGTGATGCCGAAGCCGGTCTTCATCGGCGATACGCTGCGCGGCGAGACCGAGGTGGCCGAATTGCGCGACAGCAAGTCTCGGCCTGACGCGGGGCTGGTGACATTCCGGCACCGCATGTTCAACCAGCGCGATCAGGAAGTGTGCTCGTTCCTGCGTACTGCGTTGCTGAAGCGGAAGCCTGTATAGGGCGTCCCGCGTGGCGCAAATTCCCTGTTCCTGGCCGATAACAGGGAATTTTTTTATTTTTTGCGCATCCGAAGGGCTTTTTCGCCCGGAATAGCCTAATATTTACAGTGGCTTGTTCTGAAATTCCCTGTTCCTGGGAACAGGGAATTTCGCTGTCGGAACAGGGAATTTCAGATCGGCCGTGAGAAAGAGCGCGCGTAGCGCCAGGAAGCGCCATGCGAGATCATCCTGCTCTCCTCGCGCTTCGATTTGAATCGACCCAGCGCGATATCGGCCGTCCTAGACGGTGAAGCTCTCGCCGCAGCCGCATTCGCCCTTGGCGTTGGGGTTCTGGAAGACGAAGCCGGCGGCGAAATCATCCTCGACCCAGTTCATTGTCGAGCCGATCAGATACAGGATTGAGCCGCCATCGACGTACAGGGTGCCGCCGCGCGTTTCGATCTTTTCGTCGAACGGTTTGGCTTCGGTGACATAGTCGACTGAATAAGCGAGGCCGGAACAGCCACGCCTGGGCGTCGACAGCTTCACGCCGATCGCGCCTTCGGGGGCCTTCGCCATCAGGTCCGCGATCCGCGCTTCGGCGGTTTCGGTCAGGATCAGTGCGGCTGGCCGCTGTCTCAGTGTCGTTGCCATCTTCTTCTTCCTTCTTCCCCTCCCGTTTACGGGAGGGGTCGGGGGAGGGCCTGTATCAAGGTCGGGACACGCCCTCCCCAAGCCCCTCCCGCAAGCGGGAGGGGAATGACTCAGAGCATCCCCAACTCTAACTTCGCGTCGTCCGACATCTTCTGCGGATCCCATGGCGGATCCCAGACCAGATTGACGTCCGCCGTCCCGACGCCCGGCACCGAGCCGACGCGCAGCTCAACCTCAGCCGGCATCGATTCAGCCACCGGACAATGCGGCGTGGTGAGCGTCATCGTCACCACGGCATGACCTGCGTCCGTCACCTCAACACCGTAGATCAGGCCGAGATCATAGATGTTCACCGGAATCTCGGGATCGTAGATTTCCTTCAGCGCCGCGACGACCGCCTCGTACAGCGCGCCGCCGGGTTCGCCGCTCGGCTCGGGCTGCGGCTTTTGCGCGAGGAAGCCTTCGAGATAGTCGCGCTTGCGCTCGAATGCTTCCGCCACGCCGCCATCGACGCGCGCCCTGGGCGCCGCCTCGACCGAGTCGACTTCTTCCACAATGATCTTCCGCTCTTCGTTCATGCCAACCCTACCCGAAAATCCTGGTGACGCGTTCTATTCCCCGCACCAGCGCATCCACGTCAGCCGCGCCGTTATACACCCCGAAGCTCGCCCGCGCCGTCGCCGGCACGCCGAGCGCCTCCATCAGCGGCTGGGCGCAATGGTGGCCGGCGCGGATCGCGACCCGCTCCTCATCCAAGATGGTGCCGATGTCGTGCGGATGCACCCCCTCGATGGTGAAAGAGACGATGCCGGCTGAATCCTCGGGGCCGTAGAGCCGCACGGAGTTGATCTGCGACAGCGCTTCGCGCGTCTTCGCGACGAGCGCGGTTTCATGGGCGTGGATGCGATCGAGTCCGATCCGCTCGACATAATCGATCGCCGCATGCAGCCCGAGCGCGCCGACGATGTGCGGCGTTCCGGCCTCGAACCGTCCGGGCGGGGGGGCGTAGGTCGTCTTCGCGAAAGTGACCCGGTCGATCATCGATCCGCCACCCTGGTAAGGCGGCATCGCTTCGAGCAATTCGGGCCGGGCCCAGAGTATGCCGATGCCGGTTGGGCCGTAGAGCTTGTGGCCGGAGAAGACGTAGAAGTCGCAGCCGAGCGCTGCGACGTCGACCGCCATGCGCGGCACTGCCTGGCAGCCGTCGAGCAGGATCTTCGCGCCGACGGAATGGGCGATCTCGGCAGCGCGCTTCGCGTCGAGCAGAGAGCCCAGGACGTTCGACACATGCGCGAGGGCGACGAGCTTGTGCGCTGGGGTGATCATCGCCGCCATCGCGTCGAGATCGATCTGGTGGTCGGCGGTGAGCGGGATGACATCAATCGCGGCGCCGACGCGTTCGGCAGCCATCTGCCAGGGCACGATGTTGGAGTGATGCTCGAGCGTGGAGAGCAGGATGCGGTCGCCGACCTTCAACTGCTCGCCGGCCCAGCATTGGGCGACGAGGTTGATCCCCTCGGTCGCGCCGCGCACGAAGACGATCTCGTCAGCCGATCCGGCGCCGATGAAGCGCGCTACCCGTTTTCGGGCCGCTTCGTAGGCGAGCGTCATATCGGCTGAGCGCTGATACACGCCGCGGTGAACGGTGGCGTAGGTTTCGCCATAAGCGCGGTTGATCGCATCGATCACCGGCTGGGGCTTTTGTGCCGTGGCGGCGGTGTCGAGATAGGCCCAGCCCTCGGGGATCGCGGGGAAATCCGCGAGCAGGTCAAGCGGCCGGGTGTCGGTGAGGACGGTCATGTGACGGCGCCCACTTTCCCTCTCCCCCTGTGGGAGAGGGAGGGAGGAGCGAAGCGACGGAAGGGTGAGGGGGAGTGAGGTTCGAGACACTCGACAAGAGTCCCCCTCACCCTTCCCATCGCTACGCGATGGGCCCCTTCCCTCTCCCACAGGGGGAGAGGGAGAAAAGAAGCTGCTTGCATCAATTTCCTCACAGCATCCGCTCCAGCGCTGCCTGCGCAGCCGCTTCGACTGCCTCGCGCTCGCCCGCATCGGCAACATCGTCGAAGACCGATCCGATGAATGCGCGCAGCAGCAGCGCCTTGGCTTCGGCCGGGGCGATGCCGCGGCTGGCGAGGTAGAAGAGCGCCATCGCGTCGAGTTCGCCGACAGTCGCACCGTGCGCACATTTCACGTCATCGGCGTAGATTTCGAGTTCGGGCTTGGCGTTGGCAGTGGCGGTGCGGGTGAGCAGCATTGCCTTTACCGACTGGCTCGCATCGGTCTTCTGGGCATCGCGCGCAACCGCGACCTTGCCGAGATAGCTGCCCGTCGCCTTGCCGCCGAGCACCGAGCGGACGACCTGGTTGCTGGTCGCACCAGGCTCGATGTGGCGCATGGTGGTGACGATTTCGAGCGTCTGCTCGCCGCCGCCGATGATCGCGCCGCCGAGTTCGAAATGCGCGCCTTCGTGGAGGGTTACGTCGATCGTGACGCGGCCGAGTTTGCCGCCGGTGTTGAGGATATGGAAGGTCGCGCGTGCGCCTGCCGCCAGGGTGACGGCATAATCGCGGATCGCGACTTCGTCGGTGGTGGCGTCCTGCACGATGACGCGGGCGATCTCCTCGCCGGCCGGGACGTGGATCGTCTCGGGTCCGGCGATCGGCCAGACGGTCGCGACCGCGTCGAGATCGCTATAGCGCCAGGCCTCGTCGCGACGCGTGGGAAGGGCGAGCGTCACGAAAGCCCCTCCCCTTCAGGGGAGGGGTTGGGGTGGGGCAGTTCACCACAAGCAACGGCACCTCGTTGGCGGAGTCCCCCACCCCCAACCCCTCCCCTGAAGGGGAGGGGCTTAAGAAGAACCAGGGCGCTCACGCCGCCATCGCTCCATAGCCCTCGGCTTCGAGCTCATGCGCCAGCTCGGCGCCACCGGAACGCACGATCCGCCCGTCAGCCAGCACATGCACGAAGTCAGGCTTCACATAATCGAGCAGACGCTGATAATGGGTGATCAGCAGCACCGCCTTGTCGGGCGCGCGCATGATCCGGTTGATGCCGTCGCCGACCACGCGCAGCGCGTCGATGTCGAGACCGGAATCGGTCTCGTCGAGGATCGCGAGCTTGGGGCCGATGATCCCCATTTGCACCATCTCGTTGCGCTTCTTCTCGCCGCCCGAAAAGCCGACATTGACCGGGCGCTTGAGCATCTCCTGGTCCATCGCCAGCAGATCGGCCTGGGCGCGCGCGAGCTTCAGGAACTCGCCGCCCGACAGCGGCGCCTCGCCGCGGACCTTGCGCTGCGCATTGAGCGCCTCGCGCAGGAACTGGACGTTGGAGACGCCGGGGATCTCGACAGGGTATTGGAAGCCGAGGAACAGGCCCATCGCGGCGCGCTCGTGCGGCGCCATTTCGAGCAGGTCCTGGCCAGCGAAGGTCACCGAGCCCGAGGTTACCTCATAGCCGGGCCGTCCGCCGAGCACATAGCCGAGCGTCGACTTGCCGGCGCCGTTCGGGCCCATGATCGCATGGACTTCGCCCGCGTTCACGCTGAGCGACAGGCCTTTGAGGATTTCCTTGCCGTCGATCTCGGCGTGGAGGTTTTCGATCTTGAGCATTAGCTACCTAATAGGGCCGGAGAAAACAGGGCGAACATCGCCACAACGAACAATCCGAGAATTATTGCGAGGGCCCATCCTGTCAGGCGCGCCGCTCGTGGCGAAGCGCGGTACGCAACGGCGACCAACAAGGGCGGGCCAATCAGGAGGCTCGGAGCAACCCAGGACACCGGATCATTTGCCGGAATCAGAAACTCCCATGGACTGAAGTGCGCAGCATTGAATGCGATCGAGACGATCAGCAGAGCCGAAAGAAGCCATAGAGTGAGAACCATGCCTGTCAGGCGCGCGCTGATCACCCGACACTTCCCTCAAGCGAAATCCCCAGCAGCTTCTGCGCTTCAACCGCGAACTCCATCGGCAGTTGCTGCAGCACTTCGCGGGCGAAGCCGTTGACGATCAGCGCCACCGCCGCCTCCTGATCCAGGCCGCGCTGCATTGCGTAGAACATCTGGTCGTCGCTGATCTTCGAGGTCGTCGCCTCATGCTCGATCTGCGCGCTCGGGTTGCGGACCTCGATATAGGGCACGGTATGCGCGCCGCACTCGCTGCCGAGCAGCAGGGAATCGCACTGAGTGAAGTTGCGCACGCCCTCAGCGGTCGGCCCGACGCGGACCAGGCCGCGATAGGTGTTGTTCGAATGGCCGGCCGAAATGCCCTTCGACACGATGGTCGAGCGGCTGTTCTTGCCGAGATGGATCATCTTGGTGCCGGTATCGGCCTGTTGCCGGTTGTTGGTCACCGCGACCGAATAGAATTCGCCGACGCTGTTCTCGCCCGCGAGCACGCAGCTCGGATATTTCCAGGTGATCGCGCTGCCGGTCTCGACCTGGGTCCAGCTGACCTTGGAGTTCTTCCCCTGGCAGAGCGCGCGCTTGGTGACGAAATTATAGATGCCGCCCTTGCCCTCGGCATCGCCCGGGTACCAGTTCTGCACGGTCGAATATTTGATCTCGGCATCGTCGAGCGCGACCAGTTCCACCACGGCGGCGTGGAGCTGGTTCTCGTCGCGCATCGGCGCGGTGCAGCCTTCCAGATACGAGACATAGGCGCCCTTGTCGGCGATGATCAGGGTGCGTTCGAACTGCCCGGTATTCTCGGCATTGATGCGGAAATAGGTGCTGAGCTCCATCGGGCAGCGCACGCCTTCCGGAATGTAGACGAAGGTGCCGTCCGAAAAAACAGCGCAGTTGAGCGCCGCGAAGTAATTGTCATGCTGCGGCACGACCTTGCCGAGCCATTTGCGCACGAGATCGGGATATTCGCGGATTGCCTCGCTGATCGAGCGGAAGATGACGCCCGCCGCCTCGAGCTCGGCACGGAATGTGGTTGCGACCGAGACGCTGTCGAACACCGCGTCGACCGCGATCTTGCGGGCGCCCTCCACGCCGGCGAGCATCTTCTGCTCGGCGATCGGGATGCCGAGCTTTTCATAGACGCGCAGGATCTCGGGATCGACCTCGTCAAGGCTGCCGAGCTTCGGCTTGGCCTTGGGCTCGGCGTAATAATAGGCGTCCTGATAGTCGATCGGCGGGACGTTCAGTTTGGCCCAGTCGGGCGGCGTCATGGTCAGCCACAGGCGATAGGCCTTGAGGCGCCATTCAAGCATCCATTCCGGTTCGTTCTTCTTGGCGGAGATGAAGCGGACCGTGTCTTCGGAGAGGCCCTTGGGTGCGAATTCCTGCTCGATGTCCGAATGGAAGCCCCATTCGTACGTCTTGTTCGCGGCGGCATGCGCCTCGGCGTTCTTGGTGGCCATTATGCCGGCACCCCCGAAAGACTGGCGAGCGAGACGCCCGCGAGCGCGCCCTTGACCGCGCCATTGACGGCATTCCAGTGCGGCTTCACCCGGCAAGTCTCCTCGATGCAGCAATCATGGCTGCCATTGTCCACGCATGCGGTCATCGCGATCGGGCCTTCGATCGCCTCGACGATATCGGCCAGGCTGATCGCCGCCGCCGGCCGCGACAGGCGAAAACCGCCGCCGGTGCCGCGCGCGCTTTCGATCAGGCCGGCAGCGGACAAGCGACTCACCAGTTTCTGGACCGTCGGCAGCGGCAATCCGGTCTCCTCAGCGAGCGATGTCGCGTTGAGCCGCGCCACGCCGCCGCAATGGCGGGCGGCGGCGGACATCATCACGACCGCGTAATCGGCAAGGCTGGAAAGGCGCATAGGCTCCAATCGGATTGATTCGTTCCGATTGCGCATGTGGGGGCGTTGGTGCCCCGGGTCAACCAACAAATCCCTCTTCCGCCGAGAGAGAAAGTTCAGGTATCGCTGATCAGCGGACTTACCATCCCGCCCAGTGCTGCGCGGCCATCGATCGTCAGTTGCGAGAGCAAGGATGGTTCGGCCTTGATCTGGCGCGGGGTGTGGCCGGTGAATTGCTTCACCTCGCGGATGAGATGCGACTGGTCGTAAAAGCCGCGCGCGATGAGATCGTCCACCGACTCGCTGTCGGTAACGAGGGCAACCGCAGCCCTCAAAGCGCGGTATTTGCGGGCGAGCAGCTTGGGCGGCGCGCCGTACAGCGCCTTGCATTTGCGCTCGACCTGGCGCCGCGAGAGTCCGGTCGCCTCGACCAGTTCCTCCATATCGGGCGACGGGCTGCCCGCCAGCCACGCGTCGACCTTGCGGACAAAGGCGGTCGCGCCGCGATCGCCGCCGCCTATCAGCTCGCGGATCAATTCCTCGGCGACCGCCACACGGCCAGCGAGGCTGGAAGCGAGGCGCAAGGCACTGGCTGCAGCGCGCAGCCGCGGCGCGCCGAACAGGCCGCTCGCGTCGATCACCCGGTTGAGCATGCTCGACGCGTCGATACCGATCAAAGCGGCCCAGCCCGACGGGGTGAGCCCCATGCCGAACACCATGACCGGGCCCTGGCACCGCGTCCGCATTGCGCCGCTGGTCGGCCCGACAATGTGAGTCTCGGCCGCCTGCTGCAGGTTGCCATCGGGGAAACAATAGTCCGAGCCGCCCGGCGACAGGCGGAACCGGAACTGTGCGTGGTCGGCACGTTCGGTATCCTCGAACAGGGGTATATTGGCGCGAAAGTCGTAGAAAAGCGTGACGTACTCGCCCAGGTCCGCGGCCGGGACCGCGTAGTCCAGCTGGATATCCGACAATGTGCGCGCCCCTTGTTCTCTTTTCGGAACGGGCAAGGGGTAGCCCGCCAGCGAAACAAATAAAAGGGGCCCGAACGGCAAGCCGTCCGGGCCCTAGTGAAAGAGACCCCTGTAAGGAGCTCTTCGGGTCGCGAGGAGGCTTACAGCATTCAATGCGCGCCGTGTATTGGATGAATGCGCCAGATTGGGCCGTTTTGGATATATTCTCGCTTTTTTTGACCGCTGCGCGGCGCGATGCCAAAGCGTGGCGATGCTCTTTCCGCTTCTCCGCCCTGCCCTGTTCGCCTTCGAGGCGGAGCGCGCGCACGAACTGACGATCGCTGCGCTGGAGGCGTGGGGCCGTGCCGGCACGCCGCTGGCGGCGGGCATGGACGACCCCAGCCTGAATACCAACGTCGCAGGACTCGCCTTCCCCAACCCGATCGGGCTGGCCGCTGGACTCGACAAGGATGGCCGGGCGATCCCGGGGCTGTTCGGGCTCGGTTTCGGCAGCGTGGAGATCGGCACGCTTACGCCGCTGCCCCAGCCCGGCAATCCCCGGCCCCGCCTGTTCCGCCTCACCGAGGACCGCGCGGTGATCAACCGGATGGGCTTCAACAATGGCGGGCTCGACGCGGCGCTGCCGCGCGCGATCGCGGCCAAGCGGCGGGGCCTGCTCGGCATCAATGTCGGCGCGAACAAGGATGCCACCGATCGCATCGCGGATTATGCGCATGGCGTTCGGCTCGCGGCTGACGTCGCCGATTATATCACCATCAATATCAGCTCGCCCAACACGCCGGGCTTGCGCGATCTCCAGCATGGCAGCGCGCTCGCCGAGCTGCTCGCCGCCGCCGACGAGGCGCGGCGCGGGCCGATCGCCCGCCCGCCCTTGTTCCTGAAGGTCGCGCCCGATCTCGAGCCGGCGGATATGGACGCGATCGCCCGTGCCGCGATCGAGGCGCGGATCGGCGCGCTGATCGTCAGCAACACGACGATCTCGCGCCCGGCATTGCGATCCGGGCATGCGGGAGAGACAGGCGGCCTGTCGGGCGCGCCGCTCGCGGCGCTCGCCCGCCAGCGACTCAGTGATTTCCGCAAGGCAACCGGCGGCGCGCTGCCGCTGATCTCGGTCGGTGGGATCGACAGCGCGGAGGAGGCCTATGCCCGCATCCGCGCCGGAGCGAACCTCATCCAGGTCTATAGCGCGCTGGTCTATGAGGGGCCCGGCCTGCCGCGCCGGATCACGCGCGGCCTTGCCCTGCTGCTCAAGCGCGACGGCATCGCCCATGTCGCGGAAGCGGTCGGAGCCGGTTGACGTAGCGTCGTCCACCGTTACCGTCCCTTCCCATGAAGAAGCTGCTCCTCGCCCTTTTCCTGCTCATTGGCCCCGCCGTCGCCTCGGCGCAGGGCATGGTATCCGCGGCCGACCCAAGGGCCGCGGCCGCCGGGGTCCAGATTCTGCGCGAGGGCGGCAGCGCCACCGATGCGGCGATCGCGACGATGCTGGCGCTGAATGTCGTCGAGCCGCAGAATTCCGGGATCGGCGGCGGCAGCTTTCTGGTTCATCACGATGCCAAAAGCGGGCGGACCGCCAGCTTCGACGGGCGCGAGGCAGCGCCGATGGCGGCCGATCCGCACTGGTTCTACGCAGCCGACGGCAATCCGCTGAACCATTTCGCCGCTGTGCCGGGCGGGCGGAGTGTCGGCGTGCCTGGCAATCTGCGGATGATGGCGCTGGCGCATCGGCGGTATGGTCGGCTGCCCTGGGCCCGCCTGTTCGCGCCGGCCATCGCGCTCGCACGCGATGGCTTTGCGGTCACGCCGAGACTGCATAACGGGCTGGTCAATGGCGGCGGCCATGTCGACGCCTGGGCGCGCGGCCATTTCTTTGGTGCTGACGGAAGCGCGGTTGCCGTCGGGGCGATCCTGAAAAACCCCGAACAGGCAGCCCTGTTCGAGCAGATCGCGAAGCTTGGCGCGGATTATTTCTATGTCGGCCCGCCGGCGCAGCGGCTGGTCGCCGCCGTCAACGGCGCGGCGCGCAACCCGTCGAAAATGACCCTTGGCGATCTTGCCAGCTATGATGCCAAGGAGCGGCCGCCGGTCTGCGGCACCTATCGCACCTATCGTATCTGCGGGATGGGGCCGCCGTCGTCCGGCGGGACGATGGTGCTGATGATCCTGAAGCAGCTCGAACGGTTTGATATGGCCAAGCTCGGCAAGGACAGCCCGGTCGCATGGCATCTCTTCGCTGAATCCGAGCGGCTCGCTTATGCCGATCGCGACATGTATCTGGCCGACAGCGATTATGTGAAGGTGCCGGTTCAGGGCCTGCTCGATCCATCCTATATCGCCGCGCGCTCGGCGCTCATCTCGCCGGACCGCAGCATGGCGACGATCGCGCCTGGCGTTCCGAAGGGCGCGCCGGCGCGGGTACGGGTTGCGCCGAGCGAGGTTCCCGGCACCAGCGATCTGGTCGCGGTGGACC
>Ga0307508_10001847_pt1 | contig 23394 bp, 15 predicted proteins | sample 9_EM_MG_FD_203089 | JGI IMG/M metagenome (GOLD analysis project Ga0307508, IMG submission 203089) | Populus trichocarpa ectomycorrhiza microbial communities from riparian zone in the Pacific Northwest, United States - 9_EM | ecosystem: Host-associated > Plants > Roots > Unclassified | place... | reverse complement strand
AGGGCGTGCAGACCGCGCTGCCGATGATCCTGGCCGAGGAGCTCGATGCCGACTGGTCCAAGGTCAAGAGCACGCACGGCAGCAACGACCCGGCCTATGTCGACCCGGTGTTCGGCATGCACATCACCGGCGGCTCGGGCTCGATCGCGCACTCGTACACCCAGTACCGTGAGCTCGGCGCCCGCACCCGCGCGATGCTGGTCAGCGCGGCAGCGGCGCAGTGGAAGACCGACGCATCGGCGCTGCGCACGCGCAATGGCGTCGTCATCGGCCCCGGCGGCAAGCAGCTGTCGTATGGCGAACTCGCCGACGCGGCGATGAAGCTGCCGGTGCCCGAGACCGTCGTGCTGAAGGACCCGAAAGACTTCCGCCTCATCGGCAAGCCGACCGGCCGGCTGGATGCCAAGCTCAAGTCCAGCGGCCGCCAAAGCTACGGCATCGACATGCGCCTGCCCGGCATGCTGACCGCGGTGGTGGCTCGCCCGCCGGTGTTCGCCGCGAAGCTGAAGTCGGTCGACGACAGCGCGGCGAAGGCCGTCAAGGGTGTGAAGGCGGTGCTGCGCATTCCGGTCGATCGCGGTGGCGAGGGCGTCGCGGTGATCGCCGATGGCTATTGGGCCGCGAAGCAAGGGCGCGACGCGCTCAAGCTCGAGTGGGACGCGAGCGGCGTCGAGAAGGTCGACAGCGCCAAGCTGCTCGCGCAATACCGCGAGCTCGCGACCAAGCCGGGTGCGCGCAAGTACGACGCCGACGTGTCGAAGCTGAGCGCCGCGCCGCACCAGATCAATGCCGAGTTCGTGTTCCCCTACCTCGCGCATGCGCCGATGGAGCCGCTCAACTGCACGGTGCGCGTCAGCGGCAACCAAGCCGAGCTGTGGATGGGCTCGCAGATGCCGGGGCTCGACGGCCTCGCGGCCTCCAAGGTGCTGGGCCTGCCGCCGCAGAACGTGAAGGTCAATGTGCAGATGGCCGGTGGCGGCTTCGGCCGCCGCGCGATCGCCAGCAGCGACTACGTGGTCGAGGCCTGCAGCGTCGCGAAGGCGGCGCAGACTGCGGGCATCAGCGCGCCGATCCGCACGCTGTGGAGCCGCGAGGACGACATCAAGGGCGGCTACTACCGCCCGATGCACCTGCACACCGCGAAGATCGGCTTCGACGCGCAGGGCAAGATCACGGCGTGGGACCACGTGATCGTCGGCCAGTCGATTCTGGCCGGCACGCCGTTCGAGCCGATGCTGGTGAAGGACGGCATCGACGGCACCGCGGTCGAGGGCATGAAGGAACCGTACGAGATCCCGATGCGCCTGACGGTGCACCACCCGAAGGTCAACGTGCCCGTGCTCTGGTGGCGCAGCGTGGGCTCGACCCACACCGCGTTCGTGATGGAGACGCTGGTCGACGAGATCGCGCGCACGACCCAGCAGGACCCGGTCGCCTACCGCATGAAGCTGATCGGCAACGAGCACCCGCGCCACAAGGCCGCGCTGCAGCTGGCGGTCGACAAGTCGGGCTACGGCAAGAAGACGCTCGCGTCGGGCCGGGCCTGGGGCGTGGCCGTGCACGAGTCGTTCGACTCGGTGGTCGCGTACGTCGTCGAAGCCTCGGTGAACAAGGACGGCGCGCCGACGCTGCACAGCGTGACCGCGGGCGTGCACTGCAACCTCGTGGTCAACCCGCAAACGCTGGAGGCGCAGGTGCAGGGTGCGGCGCTGATGGGCTTGTCGATGTGCCTGCCAGGGGCCGCGATCACGCTGAAGGACGGCGTCGTCGAGCAGAGCAACTTCAGCGACTTCGTCGTGCCGCGCATCACCGACATGCCGCAGATCGCGGTCTACATGGTGCCCAGCGCCGACGCGCCGACCGGCATGGGCGAGCCGGGCCTGCCGCCGCTCGCGCCGGCGTTCGCGAATGCGATCGCAAGCCTGAGCGGCAAGCCCTTGCGCGAGCTGCCCTTCAAGCTCGCGTGATGGACGCTCAAGACTTCATCTGCTGCGGCAGGAACGTGACGATCTGCGGGAAGGTGTAGAGCAGCACGACCATCGCGACCATCAGCAGGAAGAACGGGAGCGCAGCGCGCGCGATGTAGACGATGCTGCGCCCCGTCATGCCCTGCATCACGAACAGGTTGAAGCCGACCGGCGGCGTGACCTGCGCCATCTCGACGACGATGACGATGAAGATGCCGAACCACAGCGGGTCGATGCCGGCCTTCTGCACCGTCGGCATGATCACGCCCATCGTCAGCACGACCATCGAGATGCCGTCGAGAAAGCAGCCGAGCACGACGTAGAACGCGGTCAGCGCGAGGATCAGCTGGAACTTGCTCAGGCCCAGCGTCGCGATCCATTCGGCCAGGTGGCGCGGCAGGCCGATGTAGCCCATGCTCAAGGTCAGGAACGCCGCGCCCGCGAGGATCAGCGCGATCATGCAATACAGCCGCGTGCCGCCCATCAGCGAGTCCTTGAACGTGGCCCAGCTCATCGAGCCTTGCACGACCGACAGGATCAGCGAGCCCAGCACGCCCAGGCCGGCGGCCTCGGTCGCGGTCGCGATGCCGCTGTAGATGCTGCCGAGCACGGCGGCGATCAGGATCACCACCGGGATGAGGTTGCGCGACTCGTGCAGCTTTTGCGCGAAGCTCATCGGCGCATCGGCCGGCGGGATCAGCTTCGCGTTCATCAACGACCACACCGCGATGTAGGCCGAGAAGATCGACGCAAGCAGGATGCCCGGGATCACGCCGCCGATGAAGAGCTGCGAGATCGAAACATCGGCGGTGACGCCGTAGACGATCATGATGATGCTCGGCGGGATCAGCAGCCCCAGCGTGCCGGCGCCGGCGAGCGAGCCGACCGACATGATCTCGGGGTAGCCGCGCTTGTTCAGCTCGGGCAGGCTCATCTTGCCGATGGTCGCGCAGGTGGCGGCACTCGAGCCCGACACGGCGGCGAAGATTGCACAGCCGACCACGTTGGTGTGCAGCAGCCGGCCGGGCAGCGCCTGCATCCACGGCGCGAGGCCCTTGAACATGTCCTGGCTCAGGCGCGTGCGGAACAGGATCTCGCCCATCCAGATGAACAGCGGCAACGCAGTCAATGTCCAGCTCGACGACGAGCCCCAGATCGTCACCGACATCGCGTCGCCCGCGGGCCGCGAGCTGAACAGCTGCATGCCGATCCAGGCGACGCCGGAGAGCGTCAGGCCGATCCAGACGCCGCTGGCGAGGATCAGGAACAGCGCGCCGATCAGCAACGCCGTGATCGTGAGATCACTCATAGCGTGCGGCCTCGTCGGCTGCTTCGACCACGCGCCGCCCGCGCAGCTCGAGCACGAACTCGTCGATGAACGCGATCGCCAGCACCACGGTGCCGATCGCCATCGTCAGCTGCGGCAGCCACAGCGGCGTGGCATCGTTGCTGGTCGAGATGTCGTGGAAGGCGTAGGACTGCCACGCGAGGCGGCAGCTGTAGTACGCGAACAGCAGCGCCAGCGCCGAGGCCGCGAACAAGGCCCAGACCTCGAAGCCGCGTTTCGCGCCGCCCTTCAGCGACCCGATCAGCAAGGTGACGCGGATGTGCTCGCCCTTCTTCAGCGTCTGCGCCAGCGCGAGAAAGCCGGCCGCGGCCATCATGTAGCCGGCGTAGGCATCGACACCGGGCACGTTGAAGTGCAGCTGCCGGCTGACGATGGACAGCAGCACCATCACCAGCAGCAGCACCATGAACAGCGCGCCGAGCGCGGCGGCGCCGTCGTAGAGGGTGTCGAGGAACCGGCGCAGCGGTCCATGCGCCACGCTGGGTGCGGCCGATGCCGCCATCACATTTTCTTGTAGGCGTCGACGACGGCCTGGCCTTCAGGGCCGGCCTTCTCGAGCCACTCCTTCAGCATCGTGTCGCCGACCTTCTTCAGGTCGCCGGTCAGTTGCGCACTCGGCGCGACGATGTTCATGCCGTTCTTTTTCAGCAGCTCGATGTACTCAGCGTTTTTGGTCTTGGACAGCGCCCAGCCGCGCGCCTCGGCATCGGCACCGGCCTTCAGCAGCGCGGCCTGCGACGGCTTGTCGAGCGCATCGAACGCGGCCTTGTTGACCAGCACCGCGTTCTTCGGCAGCCAGGCCTGGGTGTCGTACCAGTACTTGATGTACTCGTAGGTCTTGGAGTCGTAGCCGGTCGAGCCCGAGGACATGTAGCTTTCGATCACGCCGGTGGCCATCGCCTGCGACAGCTCGGCTGCCTGCACCGTGACCGGCTGCGCGCCGACTAGCTCGGCGATGCGCGAGGTGGCCGGGCTGTAGGCGCGCCACTTCACGCCTTTCAGATCGGCCGCCGCTGCGATCGGCTTCTTCACGTAGATGCCTTGCGGCGGCCACGGCACCGCGTACAGCAGCAGCATGCCCTGCTCGCCGAGCTTCTTCTCGAGCGCCGGCTTCTGCGCCTTGTAGAGCTTGGCCGACGCCTCATAGCTGTCGGCCAGAAAGGGCAGGCCGTCGACGCCGAAGATCTGCCATTCGTTCTGGAAGTTGGCCATCAGGATCTCGCCCATCTGGGCCTGGCCGCCTTGCACCGCGCGCTTGATCTCGGGCGCCTTGAACAGCGATGCATTCGCGTGCACCGTGATCTTCAGCTTGCCGGCCGTGGCCTTGTCGACATCAGCCGCGAGCTGGTTCAGGTTCTCGGTGTGGTAGTTGTTCGCCGGGTAGGCGGCGGGCAGGTCCCACTTGGTTTGGGCCGATGCGGCATGGGCCAGCAGCAAGCTGGCGCCGGCACAGGCGACGAGATGACGGGTGAGGCGGAACGGGGGCATTGGCTCTCCAAAATGGGTCGTGTGGCGCACAAGGGTGAGCGGGAGCATAGACCGTGCCGAGTTCGCGCCGCATCGGTTCTTCCACGGGGCCGACAATCGCGCGATGGACACGACACGAGCGCTCGGCGTGCTGATGCTCGACACCCGCTTCCCGCGGGTGCCGGGCGACATCGGCCATGCGGCCAGCCTGCCCTTCGCAACGCGCTACCGCGTCGTGCACGGCGCCTCGCCGCAGCGCGTGGTGCGCGAGCGCGACCCGGCGCTGCTGCAGCCCTTCATCGCGGCCGGCCGCGCGCTGGTCGACGACGGCGTCGCGGCGATCACGACCAGCTGCGGCTTTCTGGTCTTGTTCCAGCAGGCCTTGCAAGCCGCGCTGCCCGAGGTGCCGGTGTGGACCTCGAGCTTGCTGCTGCTGCCCGAGCTGCAGCGCCGCGCGCCGGCCGGTGTCGTGACGGTCGATGCCGCGTCGCTGAGCGCGGACCATCTGCGCGCCGCCGGCGCCGCGGCCGACACGCCCATCGAGGGCCTGGCGCCGGGTTGTGCGTTCCAGCGCAGCCTGCTGCAGGACGAGACGACGCTCGATGTCGAGGCCGCACGCGAGGCCACTGTCAGCGCGGCGCTGCGCCTGGTCGAGCGCCGGCCCGAGATCGAGGCCATCGTGCTCGAATGCACCAACATGCCGCCGTACGCGGACGCGGTGCGCGCCGCGACCGGGCGCCCGGTGCACGACTTGATCAGCTTGCTGACCGCGCGTTTCGCGGCGGCCTCATTCGGCGAGCGGCCGAACCCCGGCTGACGCGGTCCAGCGCCGCAACACCAGCGGTGCTGCAAGCGCCGCTGCGACAGCCGCCGCGAACGCCACGGCCTTGGGTGCGTGCGGCAGCAGCCCGACCAGCACGATGAAGAACGCGACGAAGCCGCTTTGCCCGCGCACGAAGCCGGCCAGCAGCCGAGCCGTGGCCTGCGGGCCGTGACGCGGCAGCGTGAAGCAGGGCAGCACGCTGCCGGTGATCGGCACGGCGAGCAGCGCGCCGGCGATCGCGGCGGGCAGATGATCGGCGCCCCACATCACGCTGCCGGCGATCGCGAGCGCCACCGCGATGCGCCACACGAGTTCGCTGCGCGGCACCGTGACCGGCGCATCGGCCGCTGCGCCGGACGTGGGCAGCGCGCGCGTCGCGAACGCGAGTGCGGCGACCGCGAGCAATGCGACCGCGACGGCGTCCCAGGCCAGCCGCGTCAGCAGCGACGCCGCCAGCAGGAATGCGGCGACCGCCAGCGCCAGACACGCCGGCCACCTGAAGCGCCGCGCGGCGTTGGCGAACACCACGATGTGCAGCAGCATCGCCGGCTCGCACACCAGCGTGGCCAGCGCGATGCCGCGCACACGCGCGGCCGGCAGGTCGATCAGCAGCATCGCGATGATCGGGCCGACGATCACCGGCAGGCCCGCGAGCGCGCCGCTCACCGCGTGGCCGTAGCGCCGCGCCAGCAGCGACGCGCCCCAGATCGACGCCGCGACGAGTGCGAGCTTCGCGACGAGCAGTGCCTCGGTTGGAATCATTCGCCGTATTGTGGAGAAGCGCTCGCGCGGGCTCAAACGCAAAGTTTCCCGTTCAGCTCATCGATTTATCCGATGAGGTCGGTATCCTGCGCGCCATGAACCTGCGCTTTGTCGAAGCCTTCTACTGGGTCGTGTCGCTGAAGAGCGTGTCGCGTGCGGCCGAGAAACTCTTCATCACGCAGTCGGCGATGTCCAGCCGCATCGCGGCGCTCGAAGAAGAACTCGGCGTGCTGCTGCTCGACCGGCGCGACAAGCAGTTCCGGCTGACGGTGCCCGGCACGCGCTTCTTCACCTACGCCGAGCGCCTGCTCGCGCTGCAGCGCGAAGCCAAGTCCGAGATGGGCTCGGCGCGCCCGCGCGCGGTCTCGCTGCGCATCGGCGCGATCGAGTCGGTGCTGCATTCGTGGCTGATCGAATGGGTGCAGCACATGCGGCGCAGCTCGCCCGAGTTCGAGCTCGAGCTCACGGTCGAGACCACGCCGATCCTGCTCGAGCAGCTCAAGCGCGGCACGCTCGACATCGCCTTCGCTGCGCTGCCCGCCGCCGGCGACGGGCTGCGCAGCCAGGCGCTGCCGCCGATGGCGATGGTGTTCGCCGGCCACCGCGAGCTGCACCGCAAGCGGCTCTACACGCTCGCCGATCTGGCCGAGCTCGAGCTGCTGACCTTTCAACGCGGGTCGCAGCCGCACGTCGCGCTGGTCGATCTGTTCCGCCACTCGGGCTGGGCGCCGCACCGCGTGCACAACATCTCGTCGATCTCGGCGATGCTGCAGCTCGTCGAGCGCGGCTTCGGCGTGGCGACGCTGCCGCTGGCGGCGGTGCAGGGGCTGGCGGACCGGCTGCCGATCAAGCCGCTGCGCACCGATGTGGAACTGGCGCCGCTGCCGGTACACGCCAGCCACCGCGAGGACCCGGGGTCGATGCTGGCCCGCGAGGTCGTCGACGCCGCGTTCGCCTTCATCGGCGTCAAACCGGTGCATCGAAAAAGTCGATGACGAGATAGAAAAACTTCTCGTTAGGCGATGCGACGTGCGCCGCCCACAATTTGCCGCATGTCATCGAACCGACTTGTTTCGCAGAGCCAGTCCACGCCGACCGCGGCAGATCCGGCACCCGTTGCGAGCGACGCGGCCGCGGCCCGCGGCGCGATCCGCCGCGGCGAGTGGACGCAGCACACCAGCGGCCTGGCCGAGCGCCATGTGCAGGGCAACCTGGTGATCCTGCCGCGTGCCTGGGCCGACGACTTCCTGCGCTACTGCCAGCGTAACCCCAAGCCGTGCCCGCTGCTGGCGATGTCGGAGCCGGGCGACCCGCACCTGCCGGCGCTCGGCGCCGACATCGACATCCGCACCGATGTGCCGCGCTACCGCGTCTGGCGCGAGGGCGAGCTGGTCGACGAGCCCACCGACGTGAGCGCGCTGTGGCGCGACGACCTGGTGAGCTTCGTGATCGGCTGCTCGTTCTCGTTCGAGCAGGCGCTGATCGACGAAGGCCTGCCGCTGCGCCACGTGCAGCAGGGCCGCAACGTGCCGATGTTTCGCACCAGCATCGAGACCGCGCCGGCCGGGCCGTTTCGCGGGCCGATGGTGGTGTCGATGCGGCCACTGCGCGCGGCGGCCGCGATTCGCGCGATCCAGATCACGTCGCGCTTCCCGGACGTGCACGGCGCGCCGGTGCACCTCGGAGATCCGGCGCTGATCGGCATCAAGGACCTTGCGAAGCCCGACTACGGCGACGCGGTCGACGTGCTGCCCGACGAGCTGCCGGTGTTCTGGGCTTGCGGCGTGACGCCGCAGGCGGCGATCACGCAGGCGCGCCCCGAGTTCTGCATCACCCATGCACCCGGCGCGATGCTGATCACCGACCTGCTGAACCACCAGCTCGCGAGCTTCTGAAGCCGGCCCTCGTTTCGTTTCGTCCACCAGGAGTGAGCAATGCAAGCAAGACAGCAGCGTAGATCCGTGATCCAGGCGCTGGGCGCCGCGATGTTGGGCCTGGGCGCGATCGCGCGCGCCCAGCCGGCCGCCGAAGTGAAGATCGGCGTGATCTACCCGCTGACCGGCCCCGGCGCGGCCGTCGGCGCCGAGCTGCGCAGCGCGCTCGAGCTTGCCGCCGACATCATCAACAACGGCGCGCCCGGCATCACCGAGCTGCCGCTCAGCGGCGGCAAGGGGCTGCCGAACCTGAAGGGCGCGAAGATCAAGCTGGTCTTTGCCGACCACCAGGCGAACCCGCAGACCGGTGCGACCGAGGCCGAGCGCCTGATCACGCAAGAGAAGGTGGTCGCGCTCGTCGGCGCCTACAACAGCGCGGTGACGGCGACTGCGAGCCAGGTCGCCGAGCGCGCCGGCATTCCCTTCCTGAACCCCGAATCGTCGTCGGCGTCGCTGACAGCGCGTGGCTTCAAGTGGTTCTTCCGCACCACGCCGCACGACGACTTGTTCGTGCACAACGCGTTCGAGTTCCTGCGCGAGCTGGAGGCGAAGAAGGGCATCAAGCCGGGCATCGTCGTGAGCCTGAACGAGAACGGCCTGTGGGGCACCGAAACCACCAAGCTGCAGACCAAGCTCGCGCCCGACTACAAGATGAACCTGGTCAAGCAGGTGCTGTACCCGGCCAAGACCACGCAGCTCACGTCCGAGGTGCAGACGCTGAAGGCGGCGATGCCGAACCTGGTGCTGCAGTCGTCGTACACAGCCGACGCGATCCTGTCGATGAAGACGTACAAGGAGCTCGGCTTCTCGCCCGACATGATCCTGGCCAACAACGCCGGCTTCACCGACACCGACTTCATCAAGACGCTGGGCAAGGACGCCGAGTACGTGATCACGCGCGAGGTCTGGGCGCTCGACCTGGCGAGCCGCAACCCGCTGATCAAGCAGGTCAACGACTTGTTCAACAGCCGCTACAAGATCAACTTCACCGGCAACTCGTCGCGCACCTTCACCGGGCTGATGGTGATGGCCGACGCGATCAACCGCGCCGGCTCGACCGAGCCCGAGGCGATCCGCAAGGCACTGGCCGCGACCGACCTGCCAGGCTCGAAACTCATCATGCCGTGGAAGGGCGTGAAGTTCGATGTGACCGGCCAGAACACGCTCGGCCAGGGCATCCTGGTGCAGATCGTCGACGGCAAGTACAACACCGTGTGGCCGTTCGCGATGGCGGCGCGCGAGGTGGTGTGGCCGATGCCGAAGTGGGATCAGCGCCGATGACAACCCCTCGTCCGACGAGTACGTCGGCCGATCCCCCGAGGGGATGCGGGCCGGCTTGGGAGCGGCCCGGCGCTCGGCCCGCACGCGCCTTGCGGGAGTCTGTATGACCGCCGAAATTCTGTTGCAAACGCTCGCGTCGGGCGTCTTGATCGGGCTGATCTACGCGCTCGTCGCGATCGGCCTGACGATGATCTTCGGCGTGATGGACATCGTGAACTTCGCGCACGGCGAGTTCCTGATGCTGGGCATGTACAGCGCGTTCTGGCTGTTCGCGCTGTACGCACTCGACCCGCTGCTGACCTTGCCGCTGACGGTGCTGATGCTGTTCGCGTTCGGCATGCTGCTCTACAAGCTCGTGATCAAACGCATCGTCGCGGCGCCGATGCTGAGCCAGATCTTCACGACCTTCGGGCTGATGATCCTGATGCGCGGGGTTGCGCAGTTCCTGTGGAAGCCGGACTTCCGCTCGATCGAGAATTCGTGGGTCGCCGGCAGCGTCAAGCTCGCCGGCATCCAGCTCGGCCGGCCGCAGCTCGTCGCGGGCCTGGGCGCGGTCGTGATCACCGCGGTGATCCATGCCTTCCTGACGCGCACCCGGCTCGGCGCTGCACTCGAAGCGACCGCCGCCGACAAGGAGGCCGCGCAGCTGATGGGCATCGATTCGCACCGCATGTTCTCGCTCGCGTGGGGCATCGGCGCAGCATGTGCGGGTGCGGCCGGCGTGCTGCTCGCGACCTTCTTCCCGATCTTCCCGGAGGTCGGCGCGAACTTCATCCTGATCGCGTTCGTGGTCGTGAACCTCGGCGGCTTCGGCAGCATCACCGGCGCGTTCTGGGCCGGCATCCTGGTCGGCGTGATCGAGGTGATGGGCGGCCTGCTGCTCGGGCCGCAGTACAAGACGGCGATCGTGCTGGTGCTGTTCCTCGCGGTGCTGATGTTCCGGCCGCAGGGCCTGATGGGGAAGGCATGAACGCGTTGAAGATCACGACCGGTCTGGTGGTGGCCGCAGCATTGCTGCCGTTCACCACCAGCAACCCGACGCACCTGAACCTCGCGATCCTGGTGCTGATGGCCGCGCAGCTCGGCGTCGCGTGGAATCTGCTGGGTGGCTATGCGGGGCAGGTGTCGCTGGGCCACGCCGCGTTCTACGGCATCGGTGCCTACGCGTCGACGATGCTGCTGCTGAACTTTGGCATCAACCCGTGGTTGGGCACGCTGCTTGGCGGCGTGATCGCGGCGGGCTTGAGCTTTCTGTTCGGCTGGTCGTGCTTCCGATTGAAGGGCCACTACTTCGCGATGGCGACGATCGCGGTTGCCGAGCTCGTGCAGATCGTGTTCACGAACTGGGACTACGCGGGCAGCGCCGTCGGGCTGACGATCCCGATGACGCAACAAGGTTGGGGCGCGATGGTGTTCGCCGACAAGGCCCCGTACTACTGGCTCGCGCTCGGCCTGCTGGTGCTGACGCTGGCCGCGACGCTCGCGGTCGAGCGCAGCCATGTCGGCTACTACCTGCGCGCGATCAAGGACGAGCCCGATGCGGCGCGCAGCATCGGCATCAACATCGCGCGCTACAAGCAGATCGCGCTGTCATTGAGCGCGTTCTTCACCGCGCTCGGCGGCAGCCTGTATGCGCAGAAGGAGCTCTACATCGACCCGGCTTCGGTGCTGGGCACGGGGCTGTCGATCAAGATGGCGCTGGTGTCCATCCTCGGCGGCGTGGGCACGCTGTTCGGCCCGGTCGTCGGTGCGGTCGTGCTCACGGTGATCGAGGAGCTGACGCGCGTCGTGTTCGGCGGCAGCGGCCGCGGCACCGACACCATCATCTACGCTGGCCTGATCGTCGTGATCGCGGTGTTCTACCCGAACGGGGTGCTCGGCTGGTGGCGCGAGCGGCGCGCGCGCAGCCAGGCGCAGCGCACGTCGCTGGCGCAGGAGGCCGCGCGATGAGCCTGTTGGAGCTGCACAGTGTCAGCAAGCGCTTCGGCGGCTTGCTCGCGAACCAAGAAGTCTCGTTCAACGTCGAGGCCGGCCACATCGTCGGCCTGATCGGGCCGAACGGCGCGGGCAAGACGACGGCGTTCAACTGCGTCGCCGGCTACTACACGCCGACCTCGGGGCGCATCGATCTCGCTGGCAAGACCATCTCCGGCCTGTCGCCCGAGGCTTGCGCACGCGCCGGTGTCGGCCGCACCTTCCAGGTCGCACGCACCTTCACCAGCATGACGGCGTGCGAGAACGTGATGGCCGCGGCGCTGCTGCACGAGCGCCGCGTCACGTCGGCGCGAGCCACTGCGCTGAAATGGCTCGCCTTCGTCGGTCTGGAGCGGTTCAAAGACAAGCCGGCCGGCAGCATGACGATCAGCGAGCAGCGTCGCCTCGCGGTCGCCCGCGCGTTGGCGACGCGCCCGAAGCTGCTGCTGATGGACGAGGTGATGGCCGGGCTCAACCCGTCCGAGGTGCACGAGATGGTCGCGGTCGTGAAGCGCATCCGCGACCAGGGCATCGCGTGCCTGATCGTCGAGCACGTGCTCGAAGGCATCATGCCGATCGCCGACAAGATCGTCGTGCTCGACCGCGGCGTGAAGATCGCCGACGGCACACCGGCCGAAGTCTCGCGCGACCCGGCCGTGGTCAAAGCCTACCTGGGGGACGTGTGATGGACGCGATGCTCGAAGTCAGCAATCTGCGCGTCAGCTACAGCGGCGTGCTGGCGCTGTCGGACGTGAGCCTCTCGGTGCCGCGCGGCCGCATCGTTGCGCTGGTGGGCGGCAACGGCAACGGCAAGTCGACGACCCTGCGCGCGATCGCCGGGCTGAATGCGGTCGAGGCCGGCCACATCCGTTTCGACGGGGCCGATGTGCACACCTTGCCGGCCTTCAAGCGCGTGCCGCTCGGCCTGTCGCTGGTGCCGGAAGGCCGGCGCCTGTTCCCGCGGCTCACGGTGCGGCGCAACCTCGAGCTCGGTGCGTTCACACGCGTCGATGCCGACGAGGTAGCCTCTGGCATCGATCGCATGTTCACGCTGTTCCCGATCTTGAAGGAGCGCGAGATACAACTCGCCGGCACCATGAGCGGCGGCGAGCAGCAGATGCTGGCGATCGCGCGCGGCCTGATGGCGCAGCCGCGGCTGCTGATGCTGGACGAACCCTCGTGGGGCATCGCGCCCAAGTTCGTCACCAAGGTGCTCGACGTGATCCAGCGCGTCAACGAAACCGGTGTGACGGTGCTGCTGGTCGAGCAGAATCTGCACAAGGCATTGTCGATCGCGCACCACGGCTATGTGATCCAGACCGGGCGCATCGTGATGCAGGGCAGCGGCAGCGAGCTTGCCGCAAACGACGATGTCAAGAAGGCTTACCTCGGCCTGTGAACCCACGGCCGCGAAGGAACACTCTCTCATGCAAGCACACCCACAACCCGAGCGCTGGCAGTTTTGGATCGACCGCGGCGGCACCTTCACCGACGTGGTCGGCAAGCGGCCGGACGGCTCGCTCGTCACGCACAAGCTGCTGAGCGAGAACCCCGAGCAGTACCGCGACGCGGCGGTCGCCGGGATCCGCCATCTGCTGGGGTTGCGGGCCGATCAGCCGATCACGCCGGCGCAGGTCGAGTGCGTGAAGATGGGCACGACGGTCGCGACCAACGCGCTGCTCGAGCGCAAGGGCGAGGCGACGCTGCTCGTCACGACGCGCGGTTTTCGCGACGCACTGCGCATCGGCTACCAGGAACGTCCGCGCATTTTCGACCGCCACATCGTGCTACCCGAGCTGCTGTATTCGCGCGTGATCGAGGCGCAGGAGCGGGTCGGCGCCGACGGTTCAATCGTTACGCCGTTGGATGAGGGCCATTTGCGGGAGCGGCTCTGGGCCGCGTTCGACGCCGGGCTGCGCAGCGTCGCGATCGTCTTCATGCATGGCTACCGCTACAGCGCGCACGAGCTCGCGGCCGAGCGCATCGCGCGCGAGGCCGGCTTCACGCAGATCAGCGTGTCGCACAAGGTCAGCCCGCTGATGAAGCTGGTCGGGCGCGGCGACACGACCGTGGTCGACGCCTACCTCTCGCCGATCCTGCGGCGCTACGTCGAGCAGGTCGCGGGCGAGATGCCGGGCGTGAAGATCTTCTTCATGCAATCGAGCGGCGGCCTGACCGACGCGCATGCGTTCCAGGGCAAGGACGCGATCCTGTCCGGGCCGGCCGGCGGCATCGTCGGCATGGTCCGCACCGCACAGCTCGCGAAGGACGATTTGGGCGATGAGCGCGTCATCGGCTTCGACATGGGCGGCACCTCGACCGACGTGAGCCATTTCGCCGGCGAGTTCGAGCGCGCGTTCGAGACCCAGGTGGCGGGCGTGCGCATGCGCGCGCCGATGATGAGCATCCACACGGTCGCGGCCGGCGGCGGCTCGATCCTGTCGTTCGATGGCTCGCGCTTTCGCGCCGGGCCCGAGAGCGCCGGCGCCAATCCCGGTCCGGCGTGCTACCGCCGCGGCGGGCCGCTGGCGGTGACCGATGCGAACGTGATGGTCGGCAAGATCCAGCCGGCGCACTTCCCGACCGTATTCGGCCCGCAGGCGGACGAGCGCCTCGACCGCGACGTGGTTGTTGCGAAGTTCACGGCGATGGCCGCCGAGATCGCGAGTGCGACCGGCGTCAAGCGCGCGCCTGAGGAAGTGGCCGAAGGCTTCATCGACATCGCAGTCGGCGCGATGGCCAACGCGATCAAGAAGATCTCGGTCGCGCGCGGCTACGACGTCACGCGCTACACGCTGCAGTGCTTCGGCGGTGCCGGCGGCCAGCACGCCTGCCGCGTCGCCGATGCGCTGGGCATGAACCGCGTGTTCGCGCACCCGCTCGGCGGCGTGCTCTCGGCCTACGGCATGGGCCTGGCGGATCAGAACGTGATGCGCGAGGCCGCGATCGAGCTGCCGCTGGTGTCGGCACTCGATGCGGTGACGAAGCGCGTCGACGAGCTTGCGGCCGAGGCCACCGGCGAGCTGGCGCGCCAAGGCGTCAGCGGCGGCCGCGTGCACGTGCACCGCCGCGTTCATGTGCGCTACGAGGGCACCGACTCGGCGCTGGTCGTGCCCTTCGGCGACGTGATGCAAGTGCAGGCCGCGTTCGAGGCCGCGTATCGGCAGCGCTTCGCGTTCTTGATGAGCGAGCGGCGGCTGATCGTCGAGGCGGTGTCGGTCGAAGCGGTCGCCGAGGGCGATGCACCGGCCGAGCCCGCGCATGCGCTCGCCGCGAGCGGCGCGGCGCCGGCGGCCGAGACGGTGCGTTTGTTCAGCGGCGGCGAGTGGTGGAACGCCGCGCTCGTCGTGCGCGAGCAGACGCGGCCCGGCCACGTCATCGACGGCCCGGCCATCATTGCCGAGAAGAACGCGACCACGGTCGTCGAACCCGGCTGGCAGGCGCGTGTGACCGCGCTCGATCACCTCGTGCTCGACCGCGTGCAGCCGCGCAAGAAGCAGAGCGCGATCGGCACCACGGTCGACCCGGTGATGCTCGAGGTCTTCAACAACCTCTTCATGAACATCGCCGAGCAGATGGGGTTGCAGCTGCAGAACACCGCGTACTCGGTCAACATCAAGGAGCGGCTCGACTTCTCGTGCGCGCTGTTCGACGCCACCGGCAACCTGATCGCGAATGCGCCGCACATGCCGGTGCACCTGGGCTCGATGAGCGAGTCGATCAAGACCGTGGTCGCGCGCAACGCCGGTTTGATGCGGCCGGGCGATGTGTACATGCTCAACGACCCGTACCACGGCGGCACCCACCTGCCCGACGTGACGGTCGTGACGCCGGTCTGGAACGACTCGAACGAGACCGTGCTGTTCTACGTCGGCTCGCGCGGCCACCATGCCGACATCGGCGGCGTGACGCCAGGTTCGATGCCGCCGTTCTCGACGCGCATCGAGGAAGAGGGCGTGCAGATCGACAACGTCAAGCTCGTCGACGGCGGCCGCCTGCTCGAGGCCGAGGTGCTGGCCTTGCTGCGCAGCGGTGCCTACCCGTCGCGCAACCCGGCGCAGAACATCGCCGACCTGAAGGCGCAGATCGCCGCCAACGAGAAGGGCGTGCAGGAGCTGCGCAGAATGGTCGACCAGTTCGGGCTGGCCGTGGTGCAGGCCTACATGGGCCACGTGCAGGACAACGCCGAAGAATCGGTGCGCCGCGTCATCACGCAGCTGAAAGACGGCGCGTTCACGCTGCCGCTGGACAACGGCGCGCAGATCAGCGTGGCGATTCGCGTCGACGCGCCATCGCGCAGCGCCGAGATCGACTTCACCGGCACCTCGGCGCAGCTCACGAACAACTTCAACGCGCCGACCGCCGTGTGCATGGCCGCGGTGCTGTACGTATTCCGCACGCTGGTCGACCACGACATCCCGCTCAACGCGGGCTGCCTGAAGCCGCTCAAGGTCATCATCCCCGATGGCTCGATGCTGAACCCGCACCCGCCGGCCTCGGTGGTCGCGGGCAACGTCGAGACCTCGACCTGCATCACGAACGCGCTCTACGGTGCGCTCGGCGCGATGGCCGCGGGCCAGTGCACGATGAACAACTTCACCTTCGGCAACGAGCGCCACCAGTACTACGAGACGATCTCGGGCGGCTCGGGTGCCGGCCCGGGCTTCGACGGCACGAGCGTCGTGCAGACCCACATGACGAACTCGCGGCTCACCGACCCCGAGGTGCTCGAGTTCCGCTTCCCGGTGCGGCTCGAGAGCTACGAGATCCGCAAGGGCTCGGGCGGTGGCGGGCAATACAAGGGTGGCGACGGCGGTGTGCGGCGCGTGCGCTTTCTCGAGGCGATGACGGCCAGCATCTTGTCGAACGGGCGCGTGCACGGCGCGTTCGGCATGGCCGGCGGGTCGGCGGGCAAGCCGGGCATCAACCGGGTCGAGCGCGCCGATGGGCGCGGCGAAAGCCTCGGCCACATCGGCTCGGTCGAGATGGCGCCGGGCGATGTGTTCGTGGTCGAGACGCCGGGCGGCGGCGGGTACGGCTAGGTCGCGGCAGCAGGTGCCATGTCGGCCTTGACCGACTGGATCACCTCGCGCGGCACCAGCCCCTGGTACTGGCGCTCGAGCTCGAGAAACATCGAGTGCGTGGCATCGCCGACCTGCAGACGCGAGTCGGTGTTGAACATCGACGGCTTGACGCCGCCGGTGCCGTAGAACGGGTCCTTCGAGCGGTTGACCACGGCGACCGACATCTTCGACCGCAGCGTGGCCAGATCGCGATTCGACCAGTTGCTGACGAGCTTCTCCAGCTGTTCGAGCGCCGTGCCCAGCACCTCCTCGGGGATCTCGATCAGCGCGCGCAGGCCGTCCGCTGCGAGCGCGCGCTCGAAGTACACGAGGTGACGCATCACGCGACGTGTCCCCGGGTGCACGTCGAGCAGCTTCTTGAGCTCGGCCCGCATCTGGTTCAGCTCGATCTCTGCCGGGCCCGGCGGTGCCTGCGGTTTGGCCGCTGCCGGTGCGGTGCTCGCTTTCGAGGCGAGCTTGATGTTCAGGTTCTTGCCGTCACGCTCGAGCCGGAGTTCGCGCGAGAACAGGTCGCCGACGAACCGCAGCGGCGCGCGCAGCGCACGCGTGAGCGGGTTGCCTGTCGCCTCTGCACGAACCGCTGGTTTCTTGGTCTTCGCGCCGGTTGCTGTCTTCACTCGGGCTGGCGCCTTGGGCTTGGCTGCTGGCGTCGGTGAAGCGCCGGACTGAACCGGTCTGTGTGCCTTTTTCATGCTGAGTCCACAAACGGGTTGGCCTGGTGCGGCGACTGGGCGACGCCGACGGTTGCAATTGGATACGGTGTCCAGTGTCACCCGAAGAAGATCAAATCCCGTTGCCTGCGGCCGTCACGAATCGACGGGCGGCGTGAGATTCGCACGGCTCGCGAATCAGGCCGCGGTGTCGAACTGGTCCGGCAGCGCCACCTGCACGTTGTTGCGCCCGGCCCCTTTGGCCTGGTAGAGCATTTCGTCCGCCTGCTTGATGAGCCGGTCGGCGCTCACGGCGCCGCCCTGGCAGAACGCCACGCCGATGCTGGTGGTGATGCCGATCGTCTTCTGGTCGATGTTGAACGGCGCGCTGATGGCCTGGACGATCTTGGCCGCGATCAGGGTCGCCACCTCGGGCTTGGGCAGGTTCTCCATGATCACCGTGAACTCGTCGCCGCCCAGGCGGGCGACGGTGTCGGTGGAGCGCAGGGTGTGCAACAGCCGGCCCGCAAAGGCCTGCAGCAGCTCGTCGCCTGCGTTGTGGCCGAAGCCGTCGTTGATCTGCTTGAAGCGGTCGATGTCGAGGTACATCAGCGCCATCAGCGTGCCGCTTGCGTGGCTGTGGCTCAGTGCGTCGGCGAGGCGCAGCTCGAACCCGGCGCGGTTGACCAGGCCGGTCAGCACGTCGACGCGGGCCAGGTTCACCAGGCGCCTTTCTTCGAGCTTCTGGCGCGTGATGTCGGTGATCACCGCATGGAAGCCGACCACGGTGTTGCCATCCATCGCGAACTGCGGAATGTAGTGGGCCTCGTAGCAGACATAGCTGTCGTCGCGCGTCATCTCGCTCTGGAACGTGACGGCCTGGCCGCTCAGCGCCGCACGGATGTGCGGCTCGACCGACTGGTAGGCCGCGTCGCCCAGCAGCTCGCGCACCGTGTGCCCCTGGATCTCGCCGCGCGAGCGGCCGAAGCCGCGTTCGTACGCGAGGTTGTTGAACCGATAGCGCTCGTCGGCGTCGATGTAGGCCACGCGCATCGGCAGCGCGTCGGCCACCGTGCGCAGGCGCGCTTCGCTCTCTTGAAGCGCGCGCTCGGCCGCGCGGTGCGCGGTGATGTCGCTGATGAGCGTGTACAGGCCCATCACCCCGCCGCGCTCGTCGCGCTCCGGCACCAGCGTGGCCAGCACATGGCGCGGGCCATCGGCCCCGTCGAGCACGCGCTCGTAGGTGACCTCGCGGCCGGCCAGCGCGGCCTGCATGTGGGGCTCGATCCGGGCCCAGACCGCGTCGCCGTAGAACTCGCGCAGGCTCAGCCCGATCAGCTGTGCGGGCACGATGCCGAACCAGTCTTGATAGGTCTTGTTGGCGAACCGAAAGCGCAGGTCGCGGTCGAGGTAGGAGATCAGCGCGGGCAGATGGTCGGTGACCATGCGCAGGCGCTCCTCGCTGTGCTGCAGTGCTCGCTCGGCCTCCTTGGACGCCGAGATGTCGCGCATCAGGGCCGAGAAGTATTCGACCCGGCCATGCCTGTCGCGATGCGCGATCACCATGTGGCTGGCCGGGAACTCGCGGTGCTCGGCGTCCCAGACCTGCGACTCGCCGACCCACACGCCGTTGGCCACGGCGGTCGGCACGATCTCGGACATCATCCTCTGAAGCGTCTGCGGCGGGTTGAAATCGGCCATCGTCAGATGCTCGATCGGCGCATCGAGGGCCACGCCGGCGCGGCGGCGCGCGGCCGGGTTCATGTAGGTGAGCCGGCCCTTCGCATCGAGCTGCACGACGAAGTCGGTCGTCGTGGCGAAGATCGCCGTGAGCGTGCGCAGCGCACGTTCGGCACGCGTGCTCTCGGTGATGTCGGTGACGGTGCCGACATGCCCATCGACGCGCCCGTCGACGAACACCGGCCGGCTGCGCAGCGACACCAGCACCATGCTGCCATCGCGGCGATGCAGGCGACGCACGGCGTTCACCGGCGCTTCGGCGTTGACGAGGCGCACCCAATCCTGGCGCACCTGCGCTCGGATGTCTTCGCGCACCAGCGTCAGCCAGCCCTCGGCCGCTTCGGAGCGATCCAGCCCGTGGATCGCCAGATAGGCGTCGTTCACGTAGCTCAGGCGGCCGTCCGTGTCGCAGCGGAACAGGCCCAGCGGCGACGCATCGGTGACCGCGGCCATCTCGAGGCGCTGGTCCCGCAGCTCGGTCATCAAGGCGTCGAACTCGCGCGCCAGATCGCCGCGCTCGTCGTTGGCAACGAGGTCCAGCTTCACCGGGCCGTCCGGCGAACGCCGCAGGCTGCGGATCGCCGCGCCCAGCGCTGCGAACGGGCGCATCAGCCAGGCCGTCGCCAGCCAGATCAGGATGGCGCAGCCCGAGCCGAGGCCGAGCAGCTGCAGCAGCAGCGTCTTCTTGGCCTGCGCTAGCGGCGCCAGCGCGATGCGTGCCGGCACCACCACGCGCAGGTCCCAGTCGGCGTGGCGAATCGTCGCATGCGTGACCAGGTCCGCATCGTTGGCCCGCAGCGCCGCCGAGGCTCCCGGCGCAGCGGAGGTGAGGAGCCAGGCCGCATCGGGGTGCATCACGATCGTCGGCGCCTCGCCTCGCGTGACGATCACGTAGTAGCCGCCCCGGCCGACGCTGGCGCGGCTCAGGTCGCCGAGCACGTTGGGGCTCTGCAGGTTCAGCGCCGCGCCGAGCACGCCGATGAGGTGGCCGTCCGCGGCCTTGACCGGCGTGGCCATCACGACGACCGGCTGATCGCGGGTCTTGGAACGCAAGGGTGCCGAGATCGCGGGCTCGCCGATGTCTCGTGCATGCCGGAAGTAGTCTCGATCGGCCACGTTCGGGCGCCTGCCGCTGGGCGGGTCGGTGGCGACCATCGTGCCGTCCGACGCCACGAGCGAGACGCCGTCGAAGGTCGGGCGCAAGTCGCTGTCGGCGAAGAAGCGCTGCTGCGCCGTCGCATCAGCGAAGGTCTTGGCATCGACCAGGCGCGCTGCGCGTGCCAGCGCGGCCAGTTGCACGCCGAGCTTGAAGTCGAGGTCCGACGCTGCGATCTGGGTCAGGGCCTGCTGCTGTTCGCGCATCAGGTTGACGTACTCGTCGGACAAGTGGCGGTATTGCCACCAACCGGTCGCGCCGACCAGTGCGAGCACGAGCGACGTGGTCAGCAGTGCCGTCTTCGTTCTTAGCGTGAGCCGCAACTGGGTTCCTGTCATGCATGACCCGCTCGAGGCCGAGTCGCTCGATCATAGCGAGCGACCTCGGATTGAACCCGCGCTACCTGTCAACTCTGACAGTTGAGGGGATCAAGCAAGCTCGCTATCCTGTGCCTGAACTCGCACGACGATTTGTTCGGTCCTGCGAGAGGGCGTCGCGCCAAGCATCGCCTGTTTCGTGCGCGACTAGGGAGAGCAGTTGACAGTTTCATGGCGATTCGCGGATTGGCCGCTGCGCGCAAAGATGGCGGCTTTGCTGGTGGCAGCCTCGCTGCTTCCGCTTGCTATCTGGGCCTACGTCGATTTGCGGCAGGACCAGGCTCGGCTGCTGAACAGCGTCAAGGGTCTGCTCGAGGCGCGAGGCGACCAGATCGTGCACGAGCTCGACAGTTTCCATCGCGGCTATCAGCGTTCGGCCGATCGGCTGGCGCGGTTCCCGGACTCGTCGGCCTATTGCGCAGAGACCGCGGAGCGCCGCGCGTCACACCATGCGGCGATGCTGGGTATTCTGTCGGCCTACCCTGCCAGCGATGCCGGCATCCGCGGCGCCGGCTTGATCGATGCGTCGGGCCACGTTGTCATCTCGACCGAGGCGCCGGTGATCGGCACCGATGTGTCCGACCGCCCCATCGTGCGGGCGGCGATGCAGGGCCGTGCCGTCGTCTCCGACCCATTCGTCTCGTTCAACAGCAGCGGCGCGGTGCCGACCATCGCCTACCTGGCGCCGATGTTCGATGCCGACAAGCACGTGGTCTGCGTGGCCGTGCTGTGGGTGCGCGCGGCCGCGTTGTGGAACACCGTCAAGGCCTCCAATGCGCTGGCCGGCCCCGACAGCTTTGCGGTGCTGTTCGATCGCCAGGGCATCCGGATCGCGCACACCTACAGCGACGACATCGTCTTCCACCCCGCGGGCAAGCTCGACCCGGCGACCGTCGACCGCCTCGTGGCCGAAGGCCGGTTCGGTGCGCGCACGCGCGCGCTGCTCGAAGACGTGCGCGAGTTCCCGGAGCAGTTCGACCGCGCACGTGCCGCGTCGCCCGACCTGGGCGTGTTCCGGGGTTTCGCGCCGGTCAACCAGACCTGGAACTACGGCGTCGCGCGCCGCTTCGAGACGGTGCCCTGGACGGTCTTCTACATGGTCCCCGAGGCTGGCGTGATGGCCCAGATCGAGCGGGCCACGCGCGATCGGGTGATCCTGGCGGTGGGCATCATCACGGTCGCGGGCATCGTCGGGCTGGCCTTCGCGGCCAGCATCCTGCGGCCTGTGCGCGCGCTGAACAAGGCCGCGACAGCCATCGCCGACGGCGACCTGGCGGCGCGTGTCCAAGACCTGCGCGGCGACGAACTGGGCCGCTTCGGCGGCAGCTTCAACGCGATGGCCGAGCGCATCCAGGCCCAGAACGCCGCACTGCGGCAGTCGCGCGACCAGCTCGATCAGCAGGTGCAGCTGCGCACCGCCGAGCTGACGCAGACGACGCTCGACCTGCAGGCCGAGATCGCCGAGCGGGCCCGCATCGAGAGCGAGCTGCGCGAACGCGACGCGGCATTGCACCGCGCCCACGTGATGACGAAGCTGGGGCATGTGATCACGCGGCCCGACGGATCGTTCGAGCGCTGGTCCGACACCTTGCCGCTGCTGATCGGGCTCGAGTCTGCGCAGATGCCGGCCAGCACGCGCGAGTGGATGGGCCTGCTGCACCCGGACGACCGCGCGACGTTCCGAAACACGAGCATCGCGGCCGGTGTCAGCGGCGCATCCAGGGACGTCGAGTACCGGCTGCGCCATGCCGATGGCCGCTGGATCCATCTGCGCCAGGTGATCGAGCCGATCCCGGGGCATGTCGACGCGGCCGGCAAGATGCGCTGGTTCAGCACGATCCAGGACGTGACCGAAGAGAAGCGGGCGAACGAAGAACTGCGCGACAGCCAGCAACTGCTGAAGGCGATCGTCGACAACTCGGCGGCCGTCATCTACGTCAAGGATCTGCAAGGCCGGTATCTGCTCGTCAACCGCCGCTACACCGAGGTGTTCCATCGCGACGGCGACGCCGTCATCGGCAAGACCGACCACGAGCTGTTTGCCAAAGAGTCCGCCGATGCCGCCCGCGCGATGGACGAACGCGTGGCCGCCGCCGATGCGCCGCTGATCGAGGAGGAGCTCATCCCGCACGACACGGAGCCGCACACCTATGTGTCGGTGAAGTGCCCGCTGCGCGACCCGCAGGGCCGGGTCTACGGCGTGTTCGGGATCGCCACCGACATCACCGAAAGCAAGCGCATGGACGAGGTGCGCAGGCGGCTGGCGGCGATCGTCGAGTCGTCCGACGATTCGATCATCAGCAAGACCCTGCAAGGCATCATCACGAGCTGGAACCCGGGCGCCGAAAAGCTCTTCGGCTACCGCGCCGACGAGGTGATCGGGCAGCCGATGCAGATGCTGGTCCCGCCCGAGCGCAGCCACGAGGAGCAGGACATCCTGGCGCGCCTGGCGCGCGGCGAGGACGTCGATCATTTCGAAACCGTGCGGCTGCGCAAGGACGGCTCGCGCGTCGAGATCTCGGCGACGATCTCGCCGATCCGGGATGCGCAGGGGCGGGTCATCGGCGCTTCCAAGATCGCACGCGACATCACCGATCGCAAGCTCGCACAAGCGCGCCTGGAGGCGCAGCTGGGTCGTTTGAATCTGCTGGACCAGATCACGCGGGCGATCGGCGAGCGCCAAGACCTGCAAAGCATCTACCAAGTCGCCATCCGCAGCCTAGAAGAACGCCTGCCCGTCGACTTCGCCTGCGTGTGCCGCTTCGATGCCGCCGACAACGCCCTCACCGTCATCCGCGTCGGCGCCCACAGCCAGCCCCTGGCCCTGGAGC
>Ga0307508_10001845_pt1 | contig 23415 bp, 22 predicted proteins | sample 9_EM_MG_FD_203089 | JGI IMG/M metagenome (GOLD analysis project Ga0307508, IMG submission 203089) | Populus trichocarpa ectomycorrhiza microbial communities from riparian zone in the Pacific Northwest, United States - 9_EM | ecosystem: Host-associated > Plants > Roots > Unclassified | place... | reverse complement strand
GCCGCCCCCGGCTGACGCGCCGCGCCGACCCGCTGACGGCACGCCGGCGCCCGGCTCGTACCGTGCTCGCCATGAGCTTGTTCGGCGCGCTCGCGAAGCGGCGCAAGACGTCCCGGCTGGCCGGCGACAAGATCCAGCGCGGCGTCATGATCGTCGCCGTGGTCCTGCTGGTCTCGATGATCGTCGTCGCGATCCTGCTGGCGATGGCGACGCGCGACGGTGGGGCCGGGGTGACCGCGTTCGTGCTCTTCGCCGCGGCCGCCGCAATCGGCGCCGCGCTGGGCTTCCTCTTCGGACTGCCGCGGGCCCGCGTCTCCGACCTGGCCGGCGACGGCACCGGCACGGGCGCGGCGCCAGCCCCGGCCACGAAGGCGAGCACCTACTACCTGACCAACTCCAACCTGATCAAGGTGTCCGACTGGCTGACCACCATCGTGATCGGCCTCGGCCTGGTCAACCTGGGCAAGGTCGGTCCGGCGGTCCGCGCGATGGGCCACGCCCTGGAGGCGCCGCTGGGCAGCGCGCCGTACTCCGGGGCCGTGGGTGTCGGCGTGCTGATCGTCGGGCTGCTGGCCGGCTTCATCCTGGACTACCTGTGGACCAGCATCAGGGTGCGCGAGCTGCTGGAGGAGTCCGAGCGGCAGAACCAGCAGTACGTCCCCGAACTACGCAACCGAACGGTTGCCGAGGCACGGGAGCGGGCCGACGCGAAGGACCTGAAGCTGGTCGTCCCGCCGGGCACGCCGGAGAACGCCCAGATCGTCGAGCAGACCCTGCCGCCGGGCTCGCCGGTCCCGCGCGGCACCGGCCTCACGGTAACGACGATGACCGCACCGCCCGAAAGCCCACCTCCAGCCCCCGCCGACTGAGCGGGGATCAGGCGAGCAGTCCCGTTCAGGCTGTTGGCGGAATTGCCCTGCAAACGCGTCCGGACGCGGGGTGGGGACGGGACCGGCCCGCCTTTCATCTGCCGCGGCAGCCGAAAGTCGGATTTTCAGATCCGTATACGCGGCGTTTACACTGGGCTCGTGGAGGAGAACTACGAGTTCAACGACGATTGCTATACCGCCCTGGGCGCCGCCGGAGTGGCATGGCAGGACGCGGTGTTCGTGCTTCGTGAGAGCCGGCCTGTCGTGCGCAGGCACATCGGGGCGGTGCTCAACGTTGCGGGCCGGGACCGGCAAGGGCGCTGGCTGGCCGTGGCGTTGATCGAACTCGATCCACAGCGCGACGACCAGTACACCGTCGTAGGGGCACGTTACCTCGATGAGGCCGAGATCGCCTCGATCGAGCGGATGCTGAAGGGATAGCCCATGACCGACAACAGCGATATCCAAGCCGCACTCGACAACCGCGACTGGGCCGGCGCCGAGGTCGTCAACGACCGTCCGCGCGCGAAGATCGTGCACTCCGTGCGCCTGCCCGCTGAATGGTCCGAAGCTCTCGAGGCTGAAGCAGATCGACGCGGGACCACCCCGTCGCGGCTCATGCAGGACTACATCCTCGCGGGGCTTCAGCGGGGCTCGGCGGCGCCCGAAGGCACCGTCACGATCAGCAGGGCGGCATTGCACCAGGCCATCGATGCGGCGCTGGCGAACGCCGCCTGACACCACCCGGGAGACGCGGGAGGTGGCATCAGTGGTCGGGCTTGTCGCGGTGTAGGCGGGTGTGGCCGCCGGGCACGGCCAGGATGGCCAGGACTACGGCGGCGATCACGAGCACGGGGAGGGCGAGCACGAATATGGTCGCCAGGTCCGCGCCCGATGAGAGCAGGGCGAGGATGCGGCCGGCGCCGAGCAGGCACGCCAGGGCGCCGACGAGGTAGACGGCCGGGTGGAAGCGCCGGTACCTCGGCTTGTCGGGCACGGCGGTGACGCCGGGGTTCGCGGCGATCCACTGCTCGGCGAGGGCGTCGGGCAGGTTCGGGAGGTACAGGTCGCCCCTGGCCGTCCTGAGCGGCGTCTGCGACACCCGGGCGATGGCTGCGGCGATCGAGAGCCCGAGCGCCGCCACCGGGAAGAGCGTCGGCCACCAGTGCGGGGTTGAGCGCACGCCGTGACGGTGCAGGTACAGGATGTCGGCGAGAGAAAAGGCGAGAGAAAGGATGTATGTCACGATGTTGAGGCGGTCGAGCCGGCGGCGCCGCCGGATCCGGGCGGCGGCGCGCCCGTCGTACGGGAGGCGCACGATGTGGCGGCGGCTCAAGGTGGTGCGGCCCCAGGACACGTCGCACCAGACCGGGCCGGGCTCGCCGGTGGTGACGGCACGGTCCGGGATCGCGAGGCGGGGTACGACGGCGGCCGGTATCAGGAGATTTGTCAACGCAGCCCCTTCGGTCCGCCCAGATAACGATCTTGCCGGGTGGCGTCCTCCGAGAGTGCCGAATTGGCGGGATAGGTGAACCATCCGGGCACCGGATCCGTTCCTCCGGGCGTGCAGCCGATCGACCTCGAGAACATGTCCCCCGACGCGACCCCGCCAACCGGCCAAGCCACACCGGCAGACGAGACCCCGCAGGCAGACCTCGAGGCAGATCCGCCTTCCGAGACTGCGCAGGTCGACCTGGACGCCCCGCCGGAGCGCCGGCGGTTCAGCCTGCGCCGGTGGCTGAGACACCCGCGGATCTCCCGGGGCCTGACCGTTGCGGCCTGTGCGCTCGTCTTCGTCGGCCTGATCTTCCCGAACGTGCTCTCCCGGCTGACCCCGCTCGGCTTCGTCCGCATCCCGATCGAGGGCGCGGTGCTGCTCGGCCTGCTGGTCGTCACGCCGCCGAAGGCCCGCCGCGTCGTGGCCGTCGTCGCCGGCGTGCTGCTCGGCTGGCTGGTCATCGAGAAGTGCCTGGACATGGGCTTCTTCGCCGAGCTCAACCGGCCGTTCGACCCGGTGCTCGACTGGGTGCTGTTCGACGACGCGTACAACTACGTGGTCGACTCCTACGGCGCCGTCGCCGCGGTCAGCGCCGTGGCCGTGCTCGTGCTGCTGGTCGTGGCAGTGCTCGGCCTGGCCACCTGGGCCGTGCTGCGGGTCAGCCGACTGGTCGGCGGCCACCGCAAGGTCTCCGCGTACGCGGCGGGCGGGGTCGCGGTCGCCTGGGGACTCGCGCTCGTGCTCGGCCTGTCGATCACCGCCTCGGTCCCGCTCGCGGCGCGCAGCACCTACACGTACGCGTTCGACCGGGTTCTGCAGGCCCGCGCCGGGCTGCAGGACGCGGCCGCCTTCGCCAAGGAGGTTCAGGCCGACGCGTTCAAGAACACCCCCGCCTCGCAGATGCTGACCGCGCTGCGCGGCAAGGACGTGATCTTCACCTTCGTGGAGAGCTACGGCCGCAGCGCCGTCGAGGCGCCCGGCTTGGCGCCCGAGATCGACCAGGTCCTCGACGACGGCACGGCGGCGTTGAAGGCGGCCGGCTTCGCCTCGCGCAGCGGCTGGCTGACCTCCCCGACCTTCGGTGGCGGCAGCTGGCTGGCCCACTCGACGCTGGAGTCCGGGCTGTGGATCAACAACCAGCAGCGCTACCGCGACCTGGTCTCGTCCGACCGGCTGACCATGACCAGCGCGTTCAAGAAGATCGGCGTACACACGGTCAGCGTCATGCCGGGCACCACGGGCGCCTGGCCGGAGGGCAAGTTCTACGGGTACGACACGGTGTGGGACGCCCGCAACCTCGGCTACCGTGGGCCGCGCTTCAGTTGGGCGCCGATGCCCGACCAGTACACGCTCAGGCAGCTCAACAAGGTCGAGTACAAGGTGCCGAACCGTGGCCCGCTGATGGTGGAGATGCCGCTGGTCTCCAGCCACACGCCATGGGCGCCGATCCCGCAGTACCTGCCGGACTGGAGCCAGATCGGCGACGGCTCGATCTACGCCCCGATGGTCGCCAACGGCAACAAGCCGGGCGCGCTGTGGCAGGACCCCAAGCAGGTCCGCGTCGAGTACGGCAAGTCGATCGTCTACACGCTGACCTCGCTGATCAACTGGGTGAAGAACTACGGCGACCCGAACCTGGTCCTGGTCTTCCTCGGCGACCACCAGGCGTCCCCGATCGTCTCGGGCGACAACGCGAGCCACGACGTGCCGATCGCGATGGTCGCGAAGGATCCAGCCGTGTTCGACCGGATCACCGGCTGGAACTGGGACCAGGGTCTGCGGCCGTCGACGAAGGCGCCCGTCTGGCCGATGAGCGACTTCCGCGACAAGTTCTTCACCGCCTTCGGCAGCACCCCGCAGTCCTGACGGCCGGCCGCGGCGCCCTGCCCGCCGGGCGCCGCATTTCATCTGCATTCAGTCCTATTCCGTACGGTTGATGGGTGGCCGTCGCCTTCAAGGCGGCATCGAGGACGTACTCGGTCGGCGCGCGGCGAGCTCGGCCGCCCGGCGAGTGGTTCCTCTTCTGCGCTGACAACTGGATGGACGTTGTCACGCCCCGCCAGTTGTGGGTGAAAAATCCAGTGGTCCGCCGGCCGGCGACACGCCGACACGCCGAGAGACCGAGAGACCGAGAGACCGAGAGACCGAGAGACCGAGAGACCGAGAGACCGAGAGACCGAGAGACCGAGAGACCGAGAGACCGAGACGCCGAGAGACCGAGAGACCGAGACGTCGAGACGTCGAGACGTCAGACGTCAGACGTCAGACGTCGATCCGGGAGCCCATGATGACCGTCCGGTCGCGAGGGAGGCCTAGGAACTCGGCCGCGTCGGCGGTGATGTAGGACGTGGCGATGAACAGCTGTTTGCGCCAGGGCGCCATGGTCGGCGCCGGGCCCCGCTTCAGCTCGATCTTCGAGAGGAAGTAGGAGGCCTCGTCGAGCGCGATCGTTCCCTCGGCCTGGGCGGGGTCGAGTAGCCGCAGGGCGGCGGGGACGTTCTGCGTGTCCATGTAGCCGAACCGGGCGCTGACGTGGATGATCCCGTCGCCGCCGTAGCCGAGGCTGTCGACCTCGAGCCGCTCCTCGTCCGGCACGTGGGGGACCGGCAGCGTCTCGATCGAAATGATCAGTATCTGCTCGTGCAGGACGCGGTTGTGGTCGACGTTCGCGCGCAGCGCCAGCGGCGCGGTCTGCTTGCCCCGGTTGAGGAAGATCGCGGTGCCCGGCACGTGGGCGAGCTCGCCCTGGCGCTCGCGCAACTCGTCGACGAACGCCCGCAGCGGGCCCTCCGCCCTTGCCCGCTCCCGGGTGACGACGGCGCGCCCGCGTTGCCAGGTGGTCATCACGGTGAACGCGGTCAGGCCGATCAGCAGCGGCAGCCACGCGCCGTGCAGGAGCTTGGTCAGGTTGGCGGCCAGGAACAGCAGGTCGACCGAGAGCAGGGCGCCGGCGCCGGCGATGACCAGCCACAGCGGGGTACGCCAGCGGACCCGGGCGAGGTAGAAGAACAGCAGCGTGGTGATCGTGATCGTGGTGATGACCGCCATGCCGAACGCGTACGCGAGGGCGGCGGAGCTGCGGAACGCGAACACCAGGGTCAGCACCGAGACCATCAGCAGCCAGTTGATCCACGGCACGTAGATCTGGCCGATCGTCGACTCCGAGGTGTGTGCCACCCGCAGCCTCGGCAGGTAGCCCAGCTGCGCCGCCTGCGAGGTCACCGAGTAGGCGCCGGTGATCACCGCCTGCGAGGCGATCACCGTCGCGGCGGTCGCCAGCAGCACCAGTGGCAGCCGCGCCCACCCGGGCACGAGCAGGAAGAAGGGGCTGCTGACGGTGCTTTCGTTGCCGAGCAGCAGCGCTCCCTGCCCGAGGTAGCTCAGCACGCAGGCGGGCAGCACCAGCAGCAGCCAGCCGCGGGTGATCGCCCGGCGGCCGAAGTGGCCCATGTCCGCGTACAGCGCCTCGGCGCCGGTGACCGCGAGCACGATCGCCGCGAGCGCGTAGAACGCGACGTGGAAGTGGCCGGCGAGGAAGCCCACGGCGTACGTGGGCGACAGTGCCCGTAGGATGCCCGGGCGCTGGGCGATGCCGGCGACTCCAAAGCCGGCGATCGTGAGAAACCAGACGATCATCACGGGGCCGAACAGCCGACCGACCGCGGCCGTGCCCCGGCGCTGGAACGCGAACAAAACCACGATGATCACGGCGGTGATCGGGACGACCAGTTCGCCCAGGCCCGGCTCGACGACCTTCACGCCCTCGACCGCGGACAGCACCGAGATGGCCGGTGTGATCATGCTGTCGCCGAAGAACAGCGCGGCGCCGAAGATCCCGAGGCCGGCCAGCAGCGCCGCCGTGCGCCGTCGCCCGGAGCCGCCCCAGCGCCGCAGCAGGCTGATCAGCGCCATGATGCCGCCCTCACCGTCGTTGCTCACCCGCATCACCAGCACGACGTAGGTGAGCGTGACGATGATCATGACGGACCAGAAGATCAGCGACACGACCCCGTACACGTTGCCGACGGTGACCGGCACGGGGTGCGGGTCGGCCGGGCTGAAGACGGTCTGGATCGTGTAGATCGGGCTGGTGCCGATGTCACCGAAGACCACGCCGAGCGCGCCGACGACCAGGGCGGCCCCGACCGTCTCCCGGCCGTCCGTCACCGGCTTCGCCACGGCCTTGTGGACTCTCTGTGCATTGGTGCCCCTTTCTCGCGGCAGAACCGTACCCGATCTCGTCGAGCCGGCGTCGCCACATCGCCGGCAAAGCGCCTGTCGGCCGGCGCCGCTTCTGCGAGGCTGGTCGGCATGGCAGAACCATCCTCGCCGCCGGAGGTCGTGGACGCGCTCGACGAGATTCGCGGGGCTTACGCCGGGGCGCGCGACCGTGTACCAAGGACGGGATGATCCTCTATCTGGACTGCGACACCGGCATCGACGACGCGATCGCGATCGCCTACCTGCTCGCCCGCGACGACGTCGAGCTCGCCGGGATCGGCACGGTCGACGGGAACACGTCGGCGGCGCAGGCGGCGGCCAACACGCTGGGGCTGCTGCAGCTGGCCGGGCGCACGGACATCCCGGTCGCGCTCGGCGAGGACGGCTCCCGCGGCGGGGCGAGGGAGGTGCACGGCGGCAACGGGGTCGGCGGCGTTGCGCTGCCGACCGGCCCGGCCCCCGATCCGCGCACGGCCGCCCGGCTCCTGCTCGACCTGGCCCGGCGGCATCCCGGCGAGTTGCACCTGCTGGCCACCGGGCCGTGCACCAACCTGGCCGCCGCCCTGCGCGCCGAGCCCCGGCTGAGCGACTTGGTCGCGTCCGTCACGGTGATGGGCGGGGCGGTCCGGGCGCCCGGAAACATCACCCGACACGCGGAGGCCAACATCGCCGGCGACCCGGCGGCCGCGGCGGCGGTGCTCGCGGCGCCCTGGCCGGTGACCCTCGTGCCGCTCGACGTCAGCATGGGGCAGCGCTGGTCCGAGGCGGACCGCGAGGCGTTGCGGGCCGCCGGGACGCCGGTCGCCGAGGCCCTCGCGGCGATGCTGCCGGTCTATTTCGACTTCTACGAGCCTGGGCTGGGCGAGCGCCGGATCCCGCTGCACGACCCCTTGGCGGCGGCGCTCGCGGTCGGCGAGCTGATCCCGGCCGAGGCCCCGAGGCTGGGCCTGCGGATCGACCTGGACAACGGCCGGGTGGTCGAGGACGAGACGGCGCCCACCCGCGTACGCGTCGTGCTGTCGGTGGACCGGGAGGCCGGACCGGTGATCCTGCGCCGCCTCACCGTGCCGAGGCCCGCTCGAAGGCCGCCGCCACCCGCAGAGTGAGGGCGTCCGACCAGCGCGGGCCGATGACCTGCAGGCCGACCGGGAGCCCGTCGCGTCCCGCGCCTGCCGGGGCAGACGTGGCCGGCATCCCGGTGAGGTTGGCCGGCAGGCACAGCGTGCACCAGTCGTCGAAGAACGGGTCGACCGGGCGGCCCTCGATCGCGTCGGGACGCAGCCGGCCCACCTCGAAGGCGGTCATTTGCATCGTGGGCGTGAGCAGAACATCGTGGTCGGCGAAGAACGAGGACCACACCCGGGTGTACGCGTTGCGCTCGTGCAGCGCGTCCACGTACTCGCCCGCGGAGATGCCCGCGCCGGCCTCGATGATCTCGGCTGTGCCCGGCGACATCCGGTCGCGCCAGCCGGCCAGCAGCGGGCCCTCGGAGGAGTAGCCCTCGGCCAGCGCGATCGTGTTCCACAGCGCCGTCGGGTCGCCGGTGGCCGGCGCCGCCTCGGTCAGCGTGGCCCCGAGCCCGCCGATCACATCGAGCGCGGCGGCGAAGGCGGCGCGCACGTCCGGATCGACCGGCAGGAAACCCAGGTCCGCCGAGTACGCGACGCGCATGCCGCGCAGCGAACCGGGCGAGAGCGCGCCCGCGAGCAGGTCGCCGGCCGGCCCGGGCGCCGTGGTGTCGTCGGCCGGGTCGACGCCGGCCAGCACCGAGAGCATCAGCGCGGCGTCGCGTACCGAAGTCGCCAGCGGGCCGTCGACCGACAGCGACTTCCAGCCCTTGAAGCCGGGCTCCTTCGGCACCAGACCGAAGGTCGGCTTGTGGCCGGCGACCCCGCAGAACGCCGCCGGGATGCGGATCGATCCGCCGCCGTCGGTGCCCAGCGCCAGGTGCGTCATCCCGGCCGCGACCGAGGCGCCCGCGCCGCCGCTCGACCCGCCGGGCGTGCGCCCCGGATCGCGCGGGTTACGGGTCAGCCCGTAGACCAGGTTGTCGGTGATCCCGCGGTAGCAGAACTCGGGATTGTTCGTCTTGCCGACGATGATCGCCCCGGCGTCGCGCAGCCGCCGGACCGCGACGCAGTCCTCGGGCGCCACGAAGTCGCGCAGCGCCACCGAGCCGTTGGTGGCCGGCGCCCCGGCCAGCCAGATGTGGTCCTTGACCGAGACCGGCACGCCGTGCAACGGGCCGCCGTGGCCCTGCGCGTCGGCCTCGGCCGCGGCGCGCAGGGCCTGCTCCTCGAAGAGGACGGTGAACGCGTTGATCTCCGGATCCCGCGACCGGATCGCGGCGAGGCTGGCCCGGACCGCCGCGACCGCGCTGGTGCGCTTGTCGCGGATCGCGGCGGCCAGGGCGTACGCGTCGGTCATGGCTGTGCCATCTTTGCCATGCCCTCGTGGCCCTCGCCTGCGAGGCCGTCGTGTGGTGCGGCTGGGTGCCGCTCGGTGCAGTCGGTCATGGCCGGTCGTGGGCCTGGGCGAGCCGCTCCACCTCGGCCGCCTCCTGCTCGGCGACCCGGGTCTCCGCCTCGACGTCGATGGAGCGGGCGAACAGCCAGTACAGGATGCCGGCGACCGGCAGGCCGACGAAGAAGGAGATGTCCGCGCCACCCATCGCGTGCGCCACGAAGCCGGTGTACTTGCTGGTGCTCAGGAACGGCAGCATCGCGGAGAAACCGAGCAGGTACGCCAGGATGCCGCGCCAGCCCCACCGGCCGTACATGCCGTGCGGGTTGAAGATCTCGGCGATCGCGTAGTGGCCGCGCCGGACCACGTAGTAGTCGATCAGGTTGACCGCCGTCCACGGCACGAAGAGGTAGAGCACGAGCAGCAGGAAGTCCTCGAAGTTGGTGAGGAAGTCGGCGCCGATCAGCAGCGCGGGCACCAGCGACAGCACGGCGGTGACCAGGATCGTGACGATCCGCGCGGTGCTGGTCAGGCGAATGCTGCGGATCGAGTCGGCGGCGCTGATCAGGGTGAGCGAGCCGCCGTACATGTTCAGCGCGGTCACCGACACCAGGCCCAGCATCGAGTAGACCAGAACCACCGCGCCGAAGCCGTGGAAGACCCGGTCGCCGGCCTGCTGCAGCGACGCGATCGTGTCGAAGCCGCTGCCGGCCCAGGCGGCCAGCGCCGCGCCCAGGCACATCAGCCAGATGCCGCCGAGCGCGGAACCCCAGTAGGTCCAGATGAACGTGCGCCGGATCCCGACGGTCGGCGGCAGGTAGCGCGAGTAGTCCGAGACGTAGATCGCCCAACTGATCTGATAGCCGGCCACGGCGCCGAACTGGATCAGGAACGGCGTGGCCTTGAAACCGCCTAGATCGAACGATCCCTCCGGGAACGGAAGCAGGAACACCGCGACCGTGAGGATCCCGAAGATGACCAGGAAGCCGGCGGTGAGCCAGCGCTCGACGCGGTGGATCAGGTCGTAGCCGACCAGCGCGATGACCGCCGCCAGCACGGTCGCGACGACGATCCACACCTTGGTGGAGCCGTGGATCGTGACGTGCAGGGAGTCGCCCGCCAGGATCGTGTTGAAGATGTTGAAGCCGGCGTACTGCAGGTAGGCGAACGCCCAGACCAGCAGCGCTCCGACATAGCCGAACTGCGGCCGCGACTGGATCATCTGCGGCAGGCCGAGCTGTGGGCCCTGCGCGGCGTGGAAAGCCATGAAGAACGTGCCGAGCAGCGCGCCCGCGACGATCGCCACCAACGACCAGAACAGGTTGCCGCCGCCGACCGCCGAGAACGTGCCGACCGCCAGGGTCGCGATCTGGGCGTTGCTCATGAACCAGAGCGGACCCTGGCTCCACACCTCGCCGTGCCGCTCGTCGAGCGGCACATAGTCGATCGATCTGACCTCCACGCCCGCGATGGTCGCCATCGTCATGCCCCCTTCGCCATTGCCGTCAACAGTTCGTAGGCCACGTGCGCCGCCGCGATCCCGGTGATCTCGGCGTGGTCGTAGGCGGGCGCCACCTCGACGATGTCGGCGCCGGCGATCCGCTCGACGGTGCGCAGCATCGCGAGCAGCTCGCGGCTGGTCAGCCCGCCGGCCTCGGGCGTGCCGGTGCCCGGCGCGAAGGCCGGGTCGAGCACGTCGATGTCGACCGAGACGTAGACCGGGGCGTCTCCCAGTCGCGCAGCCATCCGCTCGATCGCCGCGGCGAGCCCGTCGCGCTCCACGTCGACGCAGCCGATCGTGGCGAAGCCGAGCCGCTCGGTGTCGGCCAGGTCGCCCGCCCCGTACAGCGGCCCGCGGATGCCGACGTGCAGGCTGTGCCGCAGGTCGATCAGGCCCTCCTCGGACGCCCGCCGGAACGGCGTGCCGTGCGTGTAGGGCTCGCCGAAGTAGGTGTCCCAGGTGTCCAGGTGCGCGTCGAAGTGCAGCACCGCCACCGGCCCGTGCCGGGCGGCGACGGCGCGCAGCAGCGGCAGCGCGACGGTGTGGTCGCCGCCGATCGCCAGCAGGCGCCGGCCGCCCGCGGTGAGCACGCCGGCGGCGGCCTCGACCTCGGCGATCGCGGCCCGGATGTCGTACGGGTTGCAGGCGATGTCGCCGGCGTCCGCGACCTGCTGGACGCCGAACGGCGAGAGGCCGGCGGCCGGGTTGTAGGGCCGCAGCAGGCGCGACGACTGCCGCACGTGCGCCGGGCCGAACCGGGCGCCGGGCCGGTAGCTCGTCCCGGAGTCGAACGGGACGCCCGCGATCACCACGTCGGCGTCGGCGACCTCGGCCAGGGTGGGCAGCCGGGCGAAGGTGGCCGGGCCGGCGAAGCGGGGCACGACCGAGGCGTCGACCGGTCCGACGGCCCGATCGGTCGACACGCGAGGATATCCGTCCACGTCGCGCCTTCCTGATCACTACGTGATCGCACCGTAGACCCGATCTACGACGGCAATCAATGGCCGGCGGGCAACGCAGCGTGGCCGTAACAACACGGTTTCCCCGGCGACATCATCGAAGCGGCCCATCGCGTACGGAATCGGTTGCCCAACCCTCCCGAAACGCCCTGTTCGTTGGTAGCGTCGCGCCATGCCGACGGATTCCGGAGTCGATCGTGGCCGGCTCGCCGATCTCGCCGCGCGGGAGCGCGCGGCCTTCGCCGAGCGCAACCCGGGGTCCGCCGCCGCCTACGCGCGCGCCGGCAACCTCTTCGGCAGGGTGCCGATGACCTGGATGAACAAGGCCGCCGCCGGCTTCCCGGTCTACCTCGACCGGGCCCGCGGCGCGCGGGTCACCGACGTCGACGGCCACGAGTACGTGGACTTCTGCCTCGGCGACACGGGCGCGATGGCCGGGCACTCTCCCGCGCCGGTCGTCGCCGCCGTCCACCGCCGGCTGTCCGAGCTGGGCGGGGCGAGCGCCATGCTGCCGACCGAGGACGCCGCGGTCGCCGGCGCCGAGCTGAGCCGGCGGTTCGGGGTGCCGCTGTGGAGTTTCGCGCTGACCGCGACCGACGCGAACCGCTGGGCGATCCGGCTGCTGCGCGCCGTCACCGGCCGCCCGAAGATCCTGTTCAACAGCTACTGCTACCACGGCTCGGTCGACGAGTCGCTGATCGTCGCCGGTCCGGACGGGCGTGGCCGCAGCCGGGAGGGCAACGTCGGCGCGCCCACCGACGTGACGCAGACCAGCCGGGTCGCCGAGTTCAACGACCTGGCCGCTCTGGAACGGGAGCTGGCGCACGGCGACGTCGCCGCGGTCCTGATGGAGCCGGCGCTGACCAACATCGGCATCGTGCTGCCCTCGCCCGGCTACCTCGACGGGGTGCGGTCACTGACGCGAAAATACGGCACATACCTGATAAATGATGAGACGCACACCTTTTCCGCCGGGCCGGGCGGGGCGACCCGGGCCTGGGGCCTGGACCCCGACGTCGTGACGATCGGCAAGGCCATCGCGGGCGGCATCCCGGTCGGGGCGTACGGCCTCTCGGCCGAGCTCGGGGCCGCGCTGACCGGCCGGGCCGACCTCGACCTGGTCGACATGGGCGGCGTCGGCGGCACGCTGGCCGGCAACCCGGTCTCCATGGCCGCCACCCGCGCCTGCCTCGAGGAGGTGCTCACCGACGCCGCCTTCGCCGGCATGATCGCCACGGCCACGACCTTCGCCCGCGGCCTCCGCGAAGTCATCGACCGGTACGCGCTGCCGTGGTCCGTGGCCCAGTTGGGCGCCCGCGTCGAATACCGGTTCGCCTCACCCGCGCCGCGCACCGGCACCGAGTCGGCCGCGAGCGCGGACCCCGAGCTGGAGGACTTCCTGCACGTCTACCTGGCGAACCGGGGCATCCTGCTGACCCCGTTCCACAACATGGCCCTGATGTCCCCCGCCACGACGTCCGGCGACGTGGCCCGCCACCACGAGGCCTTCGCCGCCGCCCTGGCCGAACTGCTCGCCTGAACACCTGCCGGCCAGCGCGATGAGGCGGCGCCACCTGGATCCCGGTCCGGGTGCCCGAGGATCTACTAGAACGAACCGTTCGCATAACGGCCGGCTGCGAGTAGCAGCCCGATCTGCAGGAGGACGGCCGCCAGGAAAGCGACCCAGTAACGAACGGTTGGCAGGCCCACCGCCGTCGCCGTGGTAGAGCGACGCGATACGCTGAATATCCCGAGCACGCCGAATAGCAGAGTCCAGCCGACAACTCCGAAAACGTCGGGACGAAGTAATCTCTGGGCTTCTTGTTTCGCCCGATCAACCGCCTGCTCGGGCGGCAACTGTCGGGAAAGGCGAGAGAAGGCTTTCGCGTACTGCGGGGTAGTCATGAGCGACTCGAGGGCGGACGGCATCGGCGGAGAGATTGGGTGGTATGTCATGGCGATCCTCAGCTTCACTTCGGGTAGGCGCCGGTAGTACCCGTAGCATCGGCTCCGTCGCCCGAGACTGAAGGAAAGTGCGAAACTGGCAGCTGTGGGGTTCGACTCCGCTCGGCCCCGCCCCCGCCCTGCCCGGCGTGCGAGCCAGGTTTCGGTGTGGAAGCTCACAGGTCCGCGTGGATGCACGCAGAGTGGCAGCGCGGGGAAGACAGTAGTTCGATTTCTCTTCACAACTGGCGGGATGTGCCCACACCTGTCTGGTTGTGGGGTCCCAGCGAAGACTGTTTCCCGGGCGGGCGGCAGATTCATCACGAATCCTTGGAGCGCACATAGGCCACGTCGGCGCGGGGGAATATAGCCCACCGATGTCTTTCACAATCCACCACATCACTTTTGCGGGTCACCGATCTGCGCAGAGCTCGCGAGTTCTACGAGGGTGTTCTCCGGATGACAGTTGATCAGGACTTCCCGGACGAGAAGCTGCGGTTTCAACTCGGTGGCACGAGTACCCGGCTGGTACTGGTGCCACCGCTGCCGGGAACACCTGGTGACGACCAGTTCACCGAGCGGCGTATCGGGCTGGACCATCTGGCATTCGGCGTTTCGAGTGGGGAGGTTGCCCGGCTGGCGAAAGTCCTCGAGGACGCCGGGGTTCCGAACAGCGGCGTCAAGAAAGACCCTCTTGGGCCGGCGATGATCACGTTCCGCGATCCGGACAACGTCCAGTGGGAGTTCTTCGAGAACACGTGAGGCAATCGATGCGCAGCCGGATCGAGTTGTCCACCCGCTGCCGGCTCCGAGACGGCAGAGACCCTGGTCTACCTGTACGGCGCGTGCGACCGGGCTCGCACCTGGCCGTCGCTGGCAGACACCGCCACGGTGCACGACCGTTTCACGGGCCAGCCTGAGCGTATGGATGTGTCGCAGCTCGTCCCGCTCGTGGACCTCAGCATCGTCAACGAGCTCGACGTCATCGAGCAGAATCCTGCGATGCTTGAGAAACACGGCAACTACTTCGGTGATCTGTTCATCCGGTGGGCTTCGGTGACCTCTCCCTCGGTGATCGCCGAGGCACGTCGCGTCCTTGCCGGCAGGGCGTAGATCGCGATAGCAAGCGACGCCCGGGCGGTGCAGGCTAAGCACAAGCGACGCAAGACGCGGCGGGCGCCGAGATCCTCGATCGGCAGGTCAGGCGAGTCGGCCTCGTGCCGCTACGCTCGGCCTTCGGTGATCTGGGCGACGATCTGTCCGAACTCCCCAGGGCCGAGGTAGTCGTCCACAAAACCGACGACCACGTAGCACGCGTATGTCCACGGGAGAGTTTCCGAGTCGGGGATGGACCCGAGCGATGCCCGCCAGCCGTGCACGTCCTGGCCGAACGCGGCGGCGGTCAACCCGCCAGCGAGCGTCGGCAGCACCTCGTCAGGAACCTCGGGCAGTTCAAGGCTGCGCAGCGCGTTGACGGCGGCGCCAACGATCCGATGGCCGAGTGTCGGCTCGTCGTCTGGGGTCTTGATGACGGAGAACGCGACCCCGATGAGCAGCATGACCGCGTGGGTCAGGGTGCCGCGGCCCCAGATGTCGAAGTCGATGGCGAGGGCTATCTCGCGGTCGAGGTCGTCGCCGGGTAGCCGGGCGTGGAGCCCCTCGACGGCGCGCATGGCGGCGGCGATCGCTGCGGCAGGGACGGCGTCGTCGGTCACGGTCGGTCAGGCTACCGCTGACTTGGCCGGCTGGCACACGTTGACGCGGAGAACTTCAGTGGCTCCCGTCCCGCAGGACGGGAGTGGTCCTCGTCGCTGTCATAGCCGCGGTTGCTGCGCGGCATGAGGTGGGTTTCGAACACGCGGAGTTGTTTCCGAGATCAGGGGGTGGGTCTCGGACGGAGTCGTTGACAGCTGCCGGCTGATCAGGCGGGTTCGGCGTACCAGTGATGGTGTATCCACGGTTCGACGGCGAGCACGCTGGTTGCGGCCAGGACAGCGCAGCATGCGGTCGGCAGGTTGGGGGCTGTCCAGGCCGCGGCGAGACCGGCGGTGACGGTGACCCATGGGCGCAGGAGCGTCAACGGGCCGAGGCCGAGGAGGATGAGAAAGGTTGCCGGGCGTCGGGGGAGCACCGCGTACCCGAGAAGGGATGTCAGCACGACGGCCGCGAAGGGGCCGATGACCCACAGCATGGTGGTTCCGGTGTGGGTGAGGTCGGTGTAGCGAACGACCGGATCGGGTGCGGTGAACAAGACGGCGCTGAGGACGAGGGCCAGACACCCGAGTACGGTCCCGCCGGCGGCGAGTCCGCGCCGCATAGCGACGAGGTAGTAGTCGCGTTTCCGGATGCGCCCGTTGCGTCCGGTCGCCGCGCGGAACCCGGCCAGCACGCCGTCGACGACGGCGATCGAGGCCAGCCCCGTCGGTACCGCAACAGCAGCGGTCACCATGGCAGGCGCATCGGTCGGCTCTCATTGCGCAGGTGCCGCGCGGCCGGCCCGAGCGCGGTTCGCAGCGCCGGAAGGTACTGCTGGCGTATCCCCAGGATCGGCCGGAGCGATGCGCAGAACGGGTTGGTGTGGTGGGTCGGCCGGTAGAGCAGCGGCACCAGGCCGGGCGCCGACCCGGCCGCGGTCATCAGAGCGTGGTCGGTGTGGGCGCGACGCGCCGACGCGACACCATCGTGGCGACCCAGCGGCTCGCGCATCCGCGCTCGGTGGAACATCCACGCGCCCAGCGGCGCCAGCCGGGTGGCGGCGATGTCGAAATGGCAGTACGCCCGGGCTCCGGCGTCGGCCTGGGCCCGGAAGAACGCGCCGAGGTCGTCGCCGCGCAGGTGGTGTAGCACGCCCGTGGAGAGGTACACCGTGGCCGAGTCCGGCAGTGCGAACGCATCGCCGAGCAGGAACTGACAAGGCAGACTCTCCGCGTCGGCCAGCCTGTTCGCCTCAGCGACGAGGGCGGCGTTGAAGTCGACGCCGCAGAGATCCGCATCGCCGAGCAGGCCCGAGGACGCGAGCCATCGAACGGCGTAGCCGATTCCGCAGCCGATGTCGACGACTCGTGGACGTTCGCCGCGATCGGCGACCGCGGTCAGCAGCGGACCCAACAACTCGGCCAACTGTTCGGCTATGCGCAGTTCCTCGTTGAGCCGCTGGAGTTCGGTGTGTGTGCGTACCAGAACCCGTTCGACCTCGGACCCGTCAAGCACACCATCGCGGTGGGGCAGTGCTGCCACGATCCGGACGCCGCGCCGGTCACCGGCCCCGCGCAGCGCCGCGATCACGTCATCACGGCGTACCGGCAGCCTTGCCCCCGATGCCACATCATGGCGAATGACGAGGTCAGAGATCTCCAGGACCGGCACCCGAACACGGTAACCCGCCAGTCACCGATCGCGACGAACCCGCGGAGTCCCACTCGGCTCAGCGCTGCCGCAGCCTGGCACCCCACGGATGATCGACTTGACCGAGCCGAGTGTCGCGTCCCGGGAGCCTATGGCCGGCGGCAGGTCCAGTCGAGCGACCCGCTTGGTCTTCGACGACGGCATTCGCCACGAGTCGATCCGCGCGGCGTGCCGGCGCTGCCAGTTGGTGTTCGAAACCCTCAGCCGGCCTGGAACTTGTAGGTGGTGGTGAGCCCCTCGCCCAGGTCGGGCACGAGCAGGTCGACCCCGTCGACGCCCTGGACGTACCGCTTGCCGTTGAAGATCGAGTAGGTGCCGTCGTCCTGCTTGGCGATGGCGAACAGCTGCGCCGGGTTGGCCGCGTCACAGACCCGGTCGCGTACGGTCCCCGGCGCCTGGTCGTGCACCACCGTCATGCAGACCTCGCTGGCGCCGTGCCGGGCGGCCAGCGCGATCTGGTATCGGTGGCCCTGCGGGCGCAGGATCCACCGGGCCCGATCGTCGGGGACGTTCCCGGTGAGCAAGTGCACCCGGTCGTCGTCGTCCGCGCCGAGCGCGAGCACGGCGCCGTCGGTGCCCTGCACGACGATCCGCACCGGCTGCCGGCCGGCCAGGATCGCGGCGATCCCGCCGGGGGCGCTCGGGGAGGTCGAGACGGCCGGCCCGGATGCGGCGGCCCGGTTCGGCGCCGGTCCGGTCCGGTGGCTGCCGAGATAGGCCGTGCCGGCGACGGCGAGCACGACCAGGCCGGTGGACGCCGCGGCGATCCGCCGGCGCCTGCGCCGGTCGCTGCGCGCCCTCAGCGCCGAGGGCTGCAGCGGGTACGTGCTGGCACGCATCTCGTCGGCGATGGCGGCGAGGTCGCCGTGCAGGTCAGCCATGGGTTTCCACCGATCCGTGAGCAGAGTCAGACAACATGCCGGCCATCGCCTTGCGTCCCCGCGCGAGGTGGGCCTTGATCGTGCCGGCCGGCGACCCCATTTCCGTGGCGATCTCGGCCACGCTCAGGTCGGCCAGGTGGTAAAGCACGATGGCCCGCCGCTGGTTGGCGTTGAGCCTTTGCAGGGCGCCCATCAGCGCCACCCGGTCCGTGCTGAGCCCGGGCATGCCGTTGTCCACCGCCGCCCGGCGGTGTGCCCGGAGCCGGTTCACGGTCTTGCGCCAGCTGCTCACCGCGATCTGCGAAGCAACCCGGCGTACCCAGGCCTCCGGGCTGTCGGCGTCGCGGACGGTTTGCCAGCGTTGCCAGGCGCGCATGTACGCCTCCGCCACCGCGTCCTCGGCCTCGGAGCGGCTGCCGGTCAGGACATAGACGTGGCCCACCACCCTTTTCACGGATCCCGTGTAGAACTCGTCGAACTCGCTCGTGTCCCGCATCTGATCCGTTTCCCACTATGCACAGGGCCCCTGTCTGGTGATCGATCCCATGACGCCTGGGCGAGGCGGCCGGTTGCACCCGGATCAAGAAAATCTCACCCGATCCCCGCCGGCGCCCGGGTGCAACCGGAGTCCCACCCCAGGCGTCATGGCGGCGGCCGGAACGACCGGCTGTCGAACGGAGGATTCATGCGACGTTGGATGGTGACAGGCCTGGCGCTGGGCGCGCTCGGGCTGGGCGCGCTGGCGCTCGCCCCGCGCTCGGAGGCTCGGGCGGTGCCTCTGGTGGCCCGGCCGGCGGCCCTTGCCGCCCCCATCACGGTCACGCTCATCACCGGCGACCGGGTCACCGTCCGCGGTTCGACGGTCACGGTTCAGCCGGCGCCGGGCCGCGAGGGGATCACCTTCGCCGACCGTACGGTCCAGGGCCACCGGTTCGTGATTCCCTCCGATGCCCTCGCCCGGGTGTCCGCCGGGCGTCTCGACCGCCGGCTGTTCGACCTGACCGCGCTGGCCGGGTACGGCGCCGGCCCGCTGCCGTTGCTCGTGTCGAGCGCCTCCGGCGCGCTGGCCGCGGGCGCCCGGGTGACCCGTACCCTGCCCTCGCTCGGCCTGCGGGTGGTCCGCGCCGACGCGGCCGCCCGCACCGCACTGTGGCGCCGGATGACCCCCGTCGATCGGATCTGGCTGGACGGCAGGCGCCGGATCAGCCTGGACGTGAGCGTGCCACAGATCGGCGCCCCGCAGGCCTGGGCCGCCGGGCTGGACGGGACCGGCGTCACCGTCGCGGTGCTGGACACCGGCGTCGACGCCACCCACCCCGACCTGGCCGGGCGGATCGTCGCGACGAAGAACTTCACCGCCGCGCCGGACGCCGACGACACGGTCGGCCACGGCACGCACGTGGCCTCGACGATCGCCGGCAGCGGTGCCGCGTCCGCCGGCCGTTACCGCGGCGTCGCGCCCGGCGCCAAGCTGCTGATCGGCAAGGTCTGCGCCACCGAGGAGTGCAACGACTCCGACATCCTGGCCGGGATGGCGTGGGCCGCGCCGCAGGCCAAGGTGATCAACATGAGCCTGGGCGACGACGACGAGCCCGGCGCCGACCCTCTGGAGGCGGCGGTCCAGGACCTCACTGCCCGCTACGACGCGCTGTTCGTGGTCGCCGCCGGCAACAGCGGGCACGCTCCGGTCAACTCGCCGGCCAGCGCGCCCTCGGCCCTCGCCGTCGGCGCGGTCGACAAGGACAACACCATCGCCGATTTCTCGTCGTGGGGACCGGCCGTCGAGGGCAGCGAGCTCAAGCCGGAGATCACCGCGCCGGGCGTCGGCATCACCGCGGCCAAGGCGGCGCACGCCACGATCGGCGACCCGGCCCCGGTAGCCGGCTACACCACGATGTCCGGTACGTCGATGGCGACGCCGCACGTGGCCGGCGCGGCGGCGATCCTCGCCCAGGAGCATCCGGGGTGGAGTTGGCGGCAGCTCAAGACCATCCTGATGGCCTCTGCCCGGCCCACCCCCGGCCTCAGCCAGTACGGCCAGGGCGCCGGGCGGGTCGACGTGGCCCGGGTGATCACCCAGACGGTGGCCACCGACACGGGCAGCGTCGACTTCGGCGAGGTCCGGTTCCCGCACACCGACGACAAGCCCCTGACCCGTACGGTGACCTACCGCAACGACGGCACCGCACCGGTCACGCTGTCGCTGGCCGTCGACACCGCCGCGCCCGCGGGCATGTTCGCGGTCGGTTCGCCGAGCCTGACCGTGCCGGCCGGCGGCGCCGCGTCGACCACGCTGACCGCGAACACCCGGGTCGACACGACCGACCAGTGGCCGACCGGGCTGCTGACCGCGACCGCGGCCGGCGGGACGCGGGTCGAGCTGCCGTTCGGGGTGCATCGCGAGGGCCCCACCTACACCGTGACGCTGCGGCACACCGGGCGCAACGGCGCCGCGCCGGTATCGCAGTTCACCGGCTTCACTGACCTGACCACCTTCGCCTACACCGAAGAGGGCGGCGCCGGCCGCGAGACGACAATCCGCCTGCCGAAAGGCGCCTACGGGGTGGCGAACCAGATGGCGAGTGCCGACAAGTCGACCACGGTGCTCATCGAGCCGCGGCTGGTGGTCGACCATGACCTGACCCTCGACCTGGACGCCCGCAAGGGCCGGCCGATCGCGGTGACCGTTCCGGACCGTACCGCGAAGGCCACCTGGTCGACGGTGAACGCGCACTGGATCTCCGCGGACGGCGGGCTGTCCACCGACCTGGCCGTCGCCGGCGCCGCGGGCGCCGGCCGCTACTTCGCCGAGATCGGCGGCGCCCCGGAGCCGACCTTCCACGCCGCGGTCACCGTGGTGCTCGCCTCGCGGGCCTCGACCTACACCGTCAACAGCCACCAGGACCGGCACTTCTTCACCGGCCTGGCCCGGAGCCTGCGGACCACCGACCTGGCCGCGGTCACCGGGAGGTATGCCGCGGCGACCAGCGGCGCCGAAGGGAGGATCAGCTTTGTGCCGTCGGCGCCGAACCCGGACGGCGCCTGGCTGTCGCTCACCCCGGTGCCGGACACCACGATCCACCTCCCGACCACCCGCACCGACTATGTCTCCGCCGAGGACGGCGTCTTCTGGGAGCCGAGCTTCGGCGAGTACGCGCCGGCCAAGGGCACCTACCTCAGCTCGGCCTCCCGGTACCCGGCGCGGTACGTGGGTGGCCATCGCTACCGCGTCGCCTGGAACCAGGCCGTGTTCGCGCCCTCGGTCGCGGACCGGGCGCTGGCGCCCGTGACCCGGACCGGAGACACGTTGCGGGCCCTTCCGAGCTTCTTCGTGGACGGCACCGGCACGGAATTCGGAAGCGTCGAGATGCGCAGCGCGTCGATCACGCTGTACCGCGGAAGCACCGCGATCGGCGCGATCGACCCGCGGGCGGAGGCGCCGCCCGAGATCACCGTGCCGGCGGCGACGCAGGCCTACCGGTTGACCGCGACGGCGAGCCGGGGCGCGCCCTACCTGCTGTCGACCACGGTCACCAGCACCTGGACCTTCACCTCCGGGCACACCGGGGCCCAGACGTCCCTGCCGCTGATGTCGGTGCGGCTGCACCCCACGTTGGATGCCGGCAACAGCGCCCCGACGGGCCGTTCCTTCGACCTCCCGCTCGAGGTCGAAGGCCAGGTCGGCGCAGCACTGACCCCGGTCAAGGCGGTCACCGTCGACATCTCCTACGACGACGGCCGCACCTGGAAACCGGCGGTCGTGACCGGCTCCGGGGCCCACCGGACGGCGGTCGTGCTCCATCCGGCGGCGGCTGGTTTCGCCTCGCTGCGGGTCACGGCCCACGACTCAGCCGGTGACACGGTCACCCAGACCGTGATCCGCGCCTATCGGATCGGCTGACAGGCTTTCCTGCCCGGGTCCGGGCGCGCCCGGACCCGGGTTACCGGCGGGCGCCGGCGCGGCCGAGGATGAAGTAGGACAGCGGCGCGAGCCCTGCCGTGTTGACCAACGCCGTCGACGCCCATAGCCATTTCGGCCCGCGGACCTGGCCGGCGGGCCGCCGGCTGAGGTCGATCAGCATCGCCGCCTTGAGGACGCCCTCGACTGCGGCTGCGGCAACGACAAAACGCCGCTGTCGTTTGCTGAGGTCGCTCCAATGCTTGGTCATCACTACTCCCCGGCAGGGTGTTCCCGCTATGCCCGTAGCCTAAGGCCTCAGATCGGGTCAGCGGCTCCCCCGACGGGGGCTGCACGGCTGGGTCGTGGGCGGCCAACGCCGGGTAGTCGGTGAAGCCGGCTTCATGGGCCATCGTGTCGAGCGTCGTCGCCAGATCACCGGTGATTCGAGTGGAGGTCAGACCCAGCTCGGCGGTGTTGGCTGTGCTCGCTCCTGTGGCAATATGGCCGGGTGCGTCACCAGAGCGCGGTTCGCCGCATTCGAACGGTCGCCGAACGCTATCGGCGGGCAAGCGGTCTGTGGGACGACGAACCTTTCCGGCTCGCCGCGTACAGGTTCGGTGCGGTGCTGGAACCTCGCATCGACGTGGATGTTGGTCGAGTTGGCGGGCCGGACAACGACGCGCTGGAACGCGGCGAAGCGGAGCGCCTGCGCATGCCGGCGCCCACTGTCGAGCAGGAGCAGCTGAGCGTCGAGTTGGACGCGGGCCTCGCTCACCTGCGCCGCGTCGAAGCAGGCCTCTGGGAACGCGACTGCCGTTCGGCCCACAAAGGGACCGGAATCCATCCCGAGAACCACCTGTGGAGCGCGGTCCGCGGCTACCTGAACCTACTCGCCGCCGCCGGCCAGCAGCGACCGTAACCCAGCAACCGTGCTGACCCATTGGAAGGGACCATGACCATGTATCAGGCGGAGTTCACCGTCGCCGAGCTGCGCGAGCGTGCCGGCCAGGACGCGTTCGGCAGCGCCGGCACCGATGTGGTCGGCATGGACGGTCCGCATGAGGACGAGTGGAGTCTGTATACGACGCTCACCCTCGACGACGGACGGGAACTGGAGACGATCCTGCACCATCGTGTAGGTAAACCATTGGGCGGCGACTGCACCTGTCCGTCGCCGCGCGCCGGCGCCTTGTGCTCCCATCTGGTCTGGGTCGGCCTGGTCCACTTGGGACTTGACGCCCCGCCCCAGGCTGCCCTCGCGGCAGAGACGGCACCCGCAGACGATCTTCGGGCGTGGCTGGGCACCCTGACCTCTGGTCAGCTGATCGACCTGGTCATCCAGGCCGCCGAAGGCAACCAGGAGTACCGCCGTCATCTGCACCTCCGGGCTCGGCCATCATGAACCCGCCGCACCGCGCCCAACTCGCCGCGCGGATCGCCGAAGAACCGCTCGTAAGCTATCTGACCTGCTGAAACAGTAGTCGATCTTGCTAGAACGCGGATCGGCGTGACGGGCACCATAGGCAGTCGGTCCGGGCTGCCGGACGGGGTTTCGCAACGGTCTAGCGGCGGCTTGGTACGGATACGACATCGATCTCGACCACCGGCGCCAGGGCATCAATCACCTTGCCAAGATGACTCTTGCCCAGTAGGCGTTAGACAATGCAGACTGTCCTTCGTGCGCCGCGCCCGCCAAGCACAGAAGGAGCAGTCCATGAGCGACCACATCCCCTCCGGCCAGCCGGCGCCAACCCGCGATTTCGAGGGCATCTT
>Ga0307508_10001844_pt1 | contig 23446 bp, 19 predicted proteins | sample 9_EM_MG_FD_203089 | JGI IMG/M metagenome (GOLD analysis project Ga0307508, IMG submission 203089) | Populus trichocarpa ectomycorrhiza microbial communities from riparian zone in the Pacific Northwest, United States - 9_EM | ecosystem: Host-associated > Plants > Roots > Unclassified | place... | reverse complement strand
CGTCACGCTCGAGGACTGGATCCGCCCATGAAGGATCTCGGTGTCGTGCTGCTCAATGGCAACTGCCGCTCATCACAGCCGCTGGCCCGCGTGCGGCGCACGTCACACCGTCGCCGGCCGCACAGCCGTTCCAGATCGAGCTCCCGGCGATGACGCCGCTGCCCACGCCGTCGAAATGATACGGTCGTGGGGATGCAATGCTCGGTGTTCGCCGCGATCCTGTCCGCCGTGCTCGCTGCCTGTGGGGGCGGCAACCACGCGGCGGGACCGTGCAGCGCCAGCCGCGCGTGCGGCAGCGGCGAGGTCTGCGACCTGACCGACCCGGACGGGCCGACCTGCATCGACGCCACCGGCGACCTCGACGGCGACGGCATCCCCAACGACAAGGACTTCTGCGAGCACATGGCCGGCGGCGCCTTCGACGAGGACGGCGACGGGATCGGCGACGAATGCGACCCGTGCCCGATCGCCCGGCCGCCGGCGGTCGCCGAGACCGACGGCGACGGCGTGGACGCCCCGTGCGACCCGCACCCGACCACGCCGGGCGACAAGATCCTGCTGTTCAACGGCTTCAACGCCGCGTTGCCCGGGACCTGGAGCAGCGTCGGGCCCTGGACCGTCCAGGGCGGCGAGGCGATCATGACGCCGACCGACGCAACCGCGGTCGCGCAGATCACCGCCCCGGTCGCTGCCTCGGCGCACCTCGTGGTCTTCGCCGGCTACCGCGTCGACCAGATCGCCGCCGGCGCGACCACCTCTGAAGCGGCGGCCGCGGCCATCGACCACCTGCCGCTCGGCGACACCACGATCACCTGCGGCAGCACGCGCGTCGGCGCTGCCGACCAGCTCCGGCTCCAGACCAAGACGACCGACGACCACAACGTCGCCAAGGTCAGCCTGTTCGATCCGGCGAGCCAGTACACGATCCTCGAGCAGCTCGACGGCAGCACGGTCAACTGCGCGCTCGTCCCCACCGCCGACAGCGACCCGCTCACCGGCCGCCTCACCGGCGAGACGATGAACCAGGCCGCGCTGATCGCCAGCGGCGCGACCGTCCGGTTCAGCTACCTGCTGGTGGTCGGGCAGTAGTTACTTCGCCGCCGCGGCGGCACCCAGGCCGATCGGGCAGGACACACCGGTGCCGCCGAGGCCGCAGTAGCCGTTCGGGTTCTTGCCCAGGTACTGCTGGTGATAGTCCTCGGCGTAGTAGAACGCCGGCGCGGTGACGACCTCGGTCGTGATCGGCCCGAACCCGGCCGCCGCGAGCCGCTGGCCGTACACCGCCTTCGACGCCTCGGCGGCCGCCACCTGCGCGGCGTCGAAGCCATAGATCCCGCTGCGGTACTGGGTGCCGGCGTCGTTGCCCTGCTGCATGCCCTGCGTCGGATCGTGGCTCTCCCAGAACACGGCGAGCAGCTGGTCGTAGCTCACCTGCTCCGGATCGTAGATCACGAGCACGACCTCGTTATGGCCGGTCAACCCCGAGCACACCTCCTCGTAGGTCGGGTTGGGCGTCGCGCCCCCGGCGAATCCGACCGCGGTCGCGTAGACCCCGGGCGTTTGCCAGAACTTGCGCTCGGCGCCCCAGAAGCAGCCCATGCCGAACATGGCGCGCTGGAGGCCATCCGGAAACGGTGGCACGATCCGGTGACCGTTCACGAAGTGCGTCTCACCCACGCGCAGGGCCGTCGGCCGGCCGGGGAGCGCCTCGTCGGCGCGCGGCATGCGGAGCTTCTTCGAGCTGGAGAACATACCCATGCGTACCATACGTCGGCCCCGGCGAAAGTAACCCTCCCGGGACCCGCCTGGTAGGTGAGGACGAGCGCGTCAGCGACTGCCATTGATGCTAGTTTTCGCCGAGATGGTGGCGCTCCTGGGGATCTGCGGCAGCCTGCGCAAGGCGTCGATCAACCGTGCCTTGCTCCACGCCCTCCGCGACGCGCTCCCGGCGAGCGCACGGATGGCGGTGTACGACGACCTCGACCTGCCGATCTTCAACAGCGACCTCGACGACCCGCCCGGCGTGGTCAAGCTCAAGGCGGCGATCGCCGCCGCCGATGGCCTGGTGTTCGGCGTGCCGGAGTACAACTACAGCATCCCCGGCGGCCTCAAGAACGCGCTCGACTGGGTGTCGCGGCCGCCGCAGCACTCCCCGATGCGCGGCAAGCCGGTCGGCCTGGTCGGCGCCGCGACCGGGATGAGCGGCACGATCCGCGCGCAGACCCACCTGCGCCAGATGCTGCTGTTCAGCGACTCGCCGTGCCTCAGCCAGCCCGAGGTGTTGATCCCTCGCGCCCACGAGCGGTTCGATGCCCAGGGCCAGCTGACCGATCTGTCGACCCGGATCCTGCTCGAGAAGTTCGGCGCGGCGATCGTCGCGTTCGTCGAGCGCTGCCACGCCTGAGCCCGGGCGGCGACCGGTACGCCGCCGCCACGCGGTTGCTTCCTCGTCGCGGCCTTTGACCGCGCGAACCCAGCGTGCCGAGGATTCCGGGCACCGGGCGTGTCACCTGCAATAGGCGCAAAACTCGGCTCAAGTCGCGCAAACCTGTGTTCGGAGCTGCGCAACGCGCGGCACAGACCTTGTACTGAGCCGAGCTGCGGCGGTAAGCGCCGCGATTCACCCGAGGTACACAGCCATGACAATCGATCGCACCAGCATCGCAGGCCGCCTGGAGGCTAACACGCTCTCGCAAGAAGCCCTCGCCGGCGTCGTCGGTGGCAACTGGTGGGGAAACCGGTGTCGCTTCCCCAGCGCCGGTCAGGGCTCGTACGGCCAGGGCTCGTACGGCCAGGGCTCGTACGGCCAGGGCTCGTACGGCCAGCCCGGGCTCTACACCGTCCAGCGGGGAGACAACCTGACCAACATCGCCAGGCAGTCCGGCCACTCGCTGAATGACATCCTCACATGGAATCCCCAGTACCAGAGCAACCCCAACCTGATCCATCCAGGAGAGCAAGTCTTCACCGGCGGCCTGCCGAGCTTCGGCTAACCAAGGCTCGCATCGCTCGGCAGCCAACGGAGCCCGTCGCGCGACGCGGCGCGCGGTCGCCAGCCGTGGAGACAAGCCTGCAGGAATGTTCGCAGATCGCGACAGCGTCGCGAATTTGTGCGACTTGCTCCAGCATCGCCGGTCATGCCCCTGGAGAACGATAACAACTATCGTGAAGGGGGAGAAATGTTACACTTCAGGGCGAAGTCGAGCGGGAACACGGTGCTCACCGCGATGTTGCTGGTGGCCCCGCTTGGGTGCACGAATGTCGCCAACGATCCCGGCGCAGAACACGAGATGGTCGACCTGGTCGCGAACAGCGTCGCGGCCGGATGCACGCCGAACCAGCCGACGTCCGTTGGCGGAGGCGTGTGGGCCTATCCGGACCTGGCGTCGGTCAACGCGGCGATCGGCGTCGGACTCATGGCGAACGGCGTCCCGGTCGACGCCACGGGCCAGCCATGCTCCGGCTCGAGCGATACCTGCATAGGCAACAGCAACTACGCGTTCATGGTCGCGGTGAACCCAACGCTCGGCCCCGAGGGCGCACCGGCCGATACGCCGGGCTTGACCCGAAGCTGGTCGCGATGCGTGGCTGCGAGCGTGACCGATGTCTACTACGAGGGCTATCCCCGCAACCAGACGGGACACACCGACGAGTCGCGCTATGCGGAGACGATGTCGAACCGCCTGGGCGCGAGCGCGGGCGCCGCGATCAGATACGATATGCGCTTCCCTGTGACCTATGAGGCCGACCCGGCGGTGGGCAACACCGGAAATATCAACGGGGTCGCATACTGTCATGGTATCGGCACGCCGGTCACGCGGATCAACGCTTGGACGACCACGTCCGCCGATGGCTGCGGCGTGCACGCTTATCAGTCGGGGGGGTCGGACACCGCCGCGAGCGGCTACTACAAGATCGGCCCGATGGCTGCGGGCCAGTGCGGCATGGACCATCAGACAGTCTCCCTGGTCTTGCACGTGAATTGCGACGGTCGTGATATGTCTCAGGCGAAGCACGTTGACGTGGTTCGTGGCAGGACGATCGGCGCGGTGAACTACCATTTTCCCTGAGTCCCGCGCTCCGGTGGGCGCACGTGAGGGGGCGGTCAGGGCTCGGTGCCCGACTCGGCGAGCTGATCGCCCTCGGTGAAGAACCTCATCTCGGCGCTCGAGTACGGCGGGATCGACGAGCGGACGGCTCGCCGCCGGACCGCCGCGGCGTCGGGGGCGCCGGCGCCGGCGATGATGGCATCGGTTGCGACGCTGCCTTCGGTGGCCGACGGCCGCCGGTGGGCCAGCTCGACCAGGGGCGCGTCGAGCTCGTCGCGACCGTCGCCATCGCCGTCGGCGTCGTGCCGCGCGACCCGCAGGAACAGCCGGAGCCCGCGCGCGATCAGCGAGATCAGCGGCGTCAGCACCACCACGCCGGCAAGCGTGTACAGCGCCGAACCGGCCGCCAGCGCGCGGATGGTGGCGGCATCGGGCTCGCTCGATCCGGCCAGCGCCGCGTAGCGATCCATCACCACGCCGAACGCCGCCCACCCCATCAGCTGGGCGAGGACCGACGAGACCAGCAGGCGAAGCCAGAGGTGGCGACCGGCGGCGCGGCGGCGCAGCGCATCGAACACCGCGACGTGGGTCACGGAGCCGACCAGGACACAGCTCCCGAAGCCGAGCGCCGGGCCGAACGAGGTGCCGCGACCGTCCAGACGATCGGCCAGCCACAGGAGCCCCACCAGGGCGCCGGTCGCGACCAGCCCGGTAGCGACGAGCGCGGCGGCGCGGCGGCGACCGTAGAGCTCGCAGACCAGCGCGAGCGCCACGACGCCGAGCGCGAACGGAACGACGCCGAACGGAATCTGCATCGCGATCGGCAGCGCGAGATCCGGCAGCGCCGCGGCCAGCACCGGCGCGGGATCCACGGTCCGGCTCGTGCCGAGTACGACCACCACCGCGGTGGTCACCAGGAAGCTGGCGGCGAGCACGAGGAAGGTCGCCTCGCGGCGACCATGCAGCTTGTCCTCCGCGACCAGATCCCAGGCCGGATACTCGGTCTGGCGTCGCGGCGATAACCAGCGATCTTGGTGTGGAATGGGATCCAACATGCCGCATCACCATGCGAGATCGATGCCGGGACGGGCCGATCTTCTCGCGCTCCATGTGCCTGATCCTGTGTCGGGACGAGCCCTGCTGCGGTGGATCGTCACCAACTGCGTCGATGGCTTAGCGCTGAGCAGCAATCACCGGCAGTGCCCTCGCGCACACGCGCGACTGGCCGCCCGCTGCACAACCGGGGCTCGGAACCCCGCGCCGACCGCCAGGCCGGCGTCACTGCCGGTCACGTCGGGATCAGCTTCGTCACTGCCGGGTCGCCCGACCGAATTCGGTCTCGACCGCTCGGGCGCGGCGACGGCCGCGTCACGCGTCCGTGCCCGGATCGGCGAGCTGATCGCCCTCGGCGAAGAACTGCAACTCCGCGTTCGAGTACGGCTGGTTCGACGCGCGCGCGACGCGGCGAGGGGGGATCATCGTTTCGGTCACCCCGTTGTCGACGATGTACGCCGCCGGCAGGTGGCGGCGCTCCAGCGTGTACGACGGCGGGCGAAGGTCGTAGCGGCCGTAGTCGATGCAGTCGTCGCAGCTCTCGTAGTCGTCGTCATCCCGCGCGACGCGCAGGAGCCGCCGGAGTCCCCGGGCGACCAGCGAGGTCGGCAACGTCGACACCACGACGCACGCGAGCGTGTAGACCGCCGAGCCGGTCGCGAGCGCACGGATCGTGGCGAGGTCCGGGTGGCTGGCGGACCCGAGCAGCTGGGCCTGGCCGTACATCACGCCGCCGAAGGTCGCCCAGCCCATGACCTGGGCAATGGTCATCAAGACCACCACGCGCAGCCACAGGTGCCTGCCGGCCAGGCGGCGTCGTGCCGCCTGGAACAGCGACACATAGCTGGCATAGGCGACCAGGACGCAGCTCGCCAGCCCGAGCGCCGGGCCGAACGACGCATCGCTGCCATCGAGGCGATCGGCAAGCCACGTGAAGCCGGCCAGCGCGAGGCCTGCAACCAGCCCCGTGGCGACGAGCGCCGCCGCCCGGCGGCTGCCGTAGAGCTCGCAGACCAGCGTGAGCGCGAGGCCGCCGAACGCGAACGGCAGCACGCCGAACGGGATCCGCATCGCGACCGGCAGCGCGAGCTCCGGCAGCGCCGCGGCGACCAGCGGGGCGGGGTCGATGGTCCGGCTGGTGCCGAACACGGCGAGGGTCGCGATCGTCACCAGGAAGCCGGCGGCGAGCAGCAGGAAGGTGGCCTCGCGGCGGGCATGCAGCCGGTCCTCGGGGACCGGATCCCAGCTCGGGTACTGACGGCCGGGAAGCAACCATCGATCTTCTTCGTAGGAAATGGCCATGGTCCCATCGACCGATGCGACCACGCCGCCACCGGACACGAGACCGGTACCGGCATCGATCGAATCGTTCGCTCCCCGTGTTCCGATCGCCATCGTGGCGGTCGGTACTGGAATCGTGACACGTCCTGCAGCGAATTCATATCGCGGGGCGCTCGCGCCGAGTGGCAATCCCTGGCAGCACCGCGGCGCCGTGACCGCCATGCGATCGCGTCCGGATGGACGTCGACCTGCACCGCTACACGAACGAGTCCTGGTACCCCGCGTCCTCGACCGACAGCGCCGCCGGGGTCGCGCGCAGCGGTGCGAAGCTGTCGACCATCACGGCGAGCTCGTCGGTCCGGGTCGCGCCGATCGACGTCTCGTAGCTCCCCGGGTGCGGACCGTGCGGCACTCCCATCGGGTGATGCGACACGCTGCCCGGACCGACGCCGCGGCGCGAGGTGAAGTTACCGTCGCAGTAGAAGATGATCTCGTCGCAGTGGGTCGAGCTGTGGGGATACGGGCACGGGATCGCCTCGGGGTGGAAGTCGACCGGCCGTGGCACGAAGCTGCAGATCAGCGCGCCGCGCGCGGCGAACGTGCCGTGCCAGGTCGGCGGCAGGTGCACCGAGCTGACGCGCGGCTGAAACGCGAGGATCGGGAACGCCCACGGGTACACCGTCCCGTCCCAGCCGACCACGTCGAGCGGCGAGGCCTCGAGCGTGAACCCGTGCCAGGCGCCCGCGCGGCGCACCACGAGCTCGCGGATGCCTTCGTCGCGCGGCGCGGACAGCGCCGGCCGCTGGAAGTCGCGGTGCGAGTACGGCGCGTCCATGCGGAGCTGGCCCACGGCGTTGCGCCACTGGGTGGGGACGTGGAGGCCGCCGGTCAACGACAGCCACAGCCACTGCTGGGGCCCCGCCGGCACGAAGCGGTGCAACAGGCCGCGCGGCACGAACACGTAGTCGCCCTGGGCGAACGCCACGTCGCCGAGCAAGCTGCGCAGCACGCCGCCGCCGCGGTGCACGTAGACCAGCTGATCGGCGTCGCCGTCGGCGACGTAGACCGGATCCTCGGCCGACGGGGCCGCGACCCCGACGACGAGGTCATCGTTGAACAAGAGCGGCACCCGCGCGTCGATCTGTGGGCCGACGCGCCCGGCGAGCTCGCCGGTCCGGTAGTGGCGCTTGGCGAGCGCGCGCTCGGCCGCGGCGGCGGGCGCGGTCCAGCCGTGGGCCGGCCGGGACACGCGGTGGGTGTGCGGCCGGCGCAGGTGATAGAGGATCGTGTACGGCCCGTCGAACCCGTCGCGCGTGAAGCACTCCTCGTACCGGAGCTCGCCGCCGGGCCCGCGCAGCTGGATATGGTGCTTGCGCGGGACCTCACCGAGCTGCATCCGGTCGAGCATTACCGGCCGCCCTCGGCCGGCCGGGGCGTGGAGCCCTGCTCGCGCTCGATGCTCTCGAACAGCGCGCGGAAGTTGCCGGCGCCAAACCCGCGATCGCCCTTGCGCTGGATGATCTCGTAGAAGAACGGGCCCGCGCTGGGATCGCCGTACAGCCCGGCCGACTCCTTGAGGAAGATCTGCAGCATGTAGGCGTGGTGGTGATCGCCGTCGAGCAGGATCTCGAGCTCGCGCAAGGTCGCGAGGTCCTCGTCGATCATGTCGATGCCGCTGGCGGCGATCCGGGCCGGCAACAGGTCGTAGTAGCTGCCCGGCGTCGGCATGAACGTCACGCCCGCGCCGCGCAGGCCGCGGACCGCCGCGACGATGTCGGTGACGGTGAGCGCGACGTGCTGCACGCCGTCGCCGCGCAGCTCCTCGTGGAAGATGTTGATCTGCGAGCTCTTGAAGAACGGCCGCGCCGGCTCGTTGTTGGCGAACTTGGTCTGCGACACCGGGTCCCACATCACGATCGACTTGAGCCCCGATCCGGTGGTGCGCGCGGGATCGACGTCGGAGGTGTGGAACGCGACCTCCCACATCTGCTCGAACCCCATGACGTGCTCGAGCCACAGCAGCATCGGCTTCATGGTCTGGAAGTTCGAGGTCACGTGATCGATCTGGTCGAAGCCGAACCGGTTGCCGCCGCCGCCGCGATGCGGGACCGCGCCCGGGAACAAGCTCTGGTAACCGCGGCGCTCGCGGAACCGGAACGTGCAGTCGCCGAACGGCGTGGTGATCGAGAACTGGCGCAGCGTGCCGCCGTCGTCCTGGAACGTCGCGATCTCGTCGATCGGGGTGCCGCCGCGCTCCTCGAGCAGCGCGAACGTCCGCGCCGCGTCCTCGACCTCGAAGCTCAGCGTACCGACCCCGTCGGGGTGCTTGGCGAGAAACCGAGCCGCGCGGCCGGTCGGCGCCGTGGTCGGGACCGCCGCGGCCCCGGACCCGGTCGGCGCGCTACACACCACCAGGATGTTGCCGGCCGCGAAGCACGCCGAGCGCTGGCCGCTGCGCTGCTCGAGCTCGGCCGACGATCGCCAGGTCTCGGCGAAGTCGAGCTTCTCGGTGTAGAACGTGCGCGACCGGGCGAGATCGTGCACGTAGTAGTGGATGCCTTCGAGGCGCGTGATGCCCAGGCGAGCGAGCTTGGTCATGACTTCACGGCGTCCGGCTGGTGATGCGGCATCGCGTCGGCGAACGCCGGCAGCGCCAGGCAGTGCGCCTCGATGCTGAGCAGGGGTTCCAGGGCGGTGAGATCGACCTGGTAGCGCCGGGCCGCCACCAGCTGCGGCACCAGGCAGCAATCGGCGATCGTCGGGGTGTCTCCGACGCAGAACTTGCCCGCGGTCTCGGCCACCGCGCGAGCGAACGCGGTCAGGCCTTCGGTGACGTACGGCCGGACCCACGCGGCAGGCTCGCTGCCCAGGCCCTTGACCCGGCGCAGCGTCGTGGTGTTCTGCAGCGGCTGGATCCCCGCGTTCACGATCTCGGCGAGCACGCGGGCCTTCGCGCGCAGGTACGGATCGCGCGGCAGGATCGGCGGCGACGGCCAGCGCTCGTCGAGGTACTCGAGGATCGGCAGCGACTGGGTGAGCGAGACCCGCGCGCCGTCGTCCTCGGTGATCTCGAGCGTGGGGACCTGCGCCATCGAGTTCTTCGTCCGGTAGGCATCGGCGAACTGCTCGTCGCGCAGGATGTTGATCGCGATGTACTCGTAGGCCAGCTGCTTGAGGCCGAGCCCGATCCGGACCCGGAAGCTCGCCGAGCTCTGCCAGTAGTTGTGAAGGACGATCTTCATGATCACGCTCCTGCCGCGACGACGCGCTGGTCGATCGCGCCAAACGGGTTGGCACCGGCGACGTCCGCCTCGATCCGGATCCGGTCGCCGACCGACATGAACGGCGTCACCGGGGTGCCGGTGGCGATGATCTCGATCATCCGCCGCTCGGCGAGGCACGATACGCCGCGGCTCGCGTCCGCGTTGGACACCGTGCCGCTGCCGACGATCGTCCCCGCGGTGAACCGCCGGGTCCTCGCGATGTGGGCGATCAGATCGAAGAACGAGAACTGCATCTCGGGGCCGGCCTCGCAGTCGCCGATCACCTGGTCGTTGTAGATCGAGCGCACGCGGCCCTGCAGCCGTCCGCCGCGCCACGCGCCCTCGGCCTCGAGCTCGTCCGGGGTGACCGCGAACGGCGAGAACGCCGTGGCCGGCTTGCTCTGGAAGAACCCGAAGCCCTTCGCGAGCTCGACCGGGACCAGGTTGCGCAGCGTGCAGTCGTTGGCCAGCATGACGAGCCGGACGTGACGCGCGGCGTCGCCGGCGCTGGCGCCGAGCGGCGTGTCGCCGAGCACGACGCAGACCTCGGCCTCGTAGTCGAGCCCCCACGCGGGATCGTGGAGCTCGATCGCGTCGCGCGGACCGAGCATGTCGCCGGACCCGCCCTGGTAGATCAGGGGATCGGTCTCGAGCGTGGCCGGCGGCTCGGCCCCGCGCGCCCGCCGGACGAGGCGGACGTGGTTCAGGTACGCCGAGCCGTCGATCCATTCGTAGGCCCGCGGCAGCGGCGCGCCCAGCCGCACGGGGTCGAGCGGCAGGCCGTCGAGGGCGCCGCGATCGAGCTCGGCGGCGATCGCGCGCAGCGCAAGCTCGGCGGCGTCCCAGTCGTCGAGGGCGCGCTGCAGCGTCGGCCATGCGGCGGGCGCCGCGGCGCCGACCTCGCCGTCGCGGCGGACCACCAGGAGGCGGCCGTCTCTCGAGCCATCACGTAGCGTCGCCAGCTTCATGGTCTGTCGCCACCTTATGTCGCGGCACCTGGGTTTTCAACCCGGTGGCCCTGCGCCCCGCCGGCCAGTCGGTGGAATCGGCGGTCCGCGGGCTGTCGCGCCGGCGCACGCGCCGGCCTTGCCGCTCCCGCGCCGGGACGGCAGATCTGCAAAACCGCCGCGACCGTGGCTCGGTGATGGCGCACTATCCGGGGCATGCGAAACCTGATCGCGATCGTGATCGTGATGTCGCTGGCGCATGCCAGTCGCGCAGCAACACTCGAGGACATCCTGGCGAACAACCTGACCGCGCGCGGCGGCGACGCGCGGCTGCGCGCGATCAAGACGCTGCGGCTCACCGGCCGGGTCATGTTCGGTAACCGGGGCCGCAGCATCGAGGCGCCGTGGGGCATGGTGCAGAAGCGCCCGGGCCTGGTGCGCAGCGAGACCACGCTACAGGGCCTGACCCAGGTCAGCGCCTACGACGGCCGCGAGGGCTGGACGATCACGCCGTTCGAGGGCCGGCTCGACGCCGAGAAGGCGTCCAGCGACGCCGCCCGCGCGCTCGCCCAGCAGGCCGAGCTCGACGGTCCACTGGTCGGCTGGCGCGACAAGGGCCACCGGGTCGAGTACCTGGGCACCGAGGACACCGACGGCACGCCGGCGATCAAGCTGCGCGTGACCCGGACCGACGGCGACATCCAGTACGTCTACCTCGACCCCGACTCGTATCTCGAGATCCGGATCACCACGGTGCGCAAGGTCCGCGGCGCCGAGCACATCACCGAGACCGACCTCGGCGGCTACCAGCAGGTCGCCGGCGTATGGCTTCCGTTCGCGATCGAGTCCGGCGGCCCGGGCGGCCCGCGCAACAACCGCATCATCGTCGAGCGCGCCGAGGTCAACGTCCCGGTCGATGACGCGTGGTTCAAGTTGCCGCCGCCCAGGACGCGGGTCGCGGCCGTGGTCGTCGCCGGGCCGGCCGAGCCCGGCGCGGTCGCCAGCGTGGCCCCGCCGGCCGTCGCGACCGAGAAGGTCACGTTCGACGCCGGCACGATCTCGGGCCTGGGCGCGCGCAACATCGGCTCGGCGACGATGAGCGGCCGGATCTCGGCGATCGCGGGCAAGGTGGTCGGCGGCAAGACCGTGCTCTACGTCGGGGCCGCGTCGGGCGGGGTGTGGAGGTCGCAGGACGGCGGTACGACGTTCAAGCCGGTGTTCGACAAGCAGCCGGTCCAGTCGATCGGCGCGATCACGATCGATCCGGGTAACCCCAGCAACGTCTGGGTCGGCACCGGCGAGGCGTGGACCCGCAACTCGGTGTCGATCGGCGACGGGATCTACAAGTCGAGCGACGGCGGCGAGACCTGGAGCAACGTCGGGCTGCCCCGGTCGGAGCGGATCGTGCGGATCCTGGTGCACCCGACCCAGAGCGCGGTGGTCTACGCCTGCGTGCCGGGCAAGCTGTGGAGCGACTCGAGCGATCGCGGGCTGTACCGGACCGGCGACGGCGGCAAGACCTGGTCGCTGGTGCTCAAGGGTCCGAACCCGTCGACCGGCTGCTCGAGCGTCACGATGGACCCCAGGAACCCCGACGTGCTGATCGCCGGGCTGTGGGACTTCCGCCGCCAGGGCTGGACGTTCCGGTCCGGCGGCGACGGGCCGAACGCACCGAGCGGCAGCGGCATGTTTCGCACCAGCGACGGCGGCAAGACCTGGACGCCGATCACCGCGAACAAGGGCCTGCCGCCCGGCCCGTGGGGCCGGGTCGAGGTCGTGATCGCGCCATCGGACGCCCGGATCGTGTACGCGCTCGTCGAGTCGAAGGCCTCGGCGCTGTTCCGCTCGGCCGACGGCGGCGCGACCTGGGAGCAGCGCGACGCCAGCCAGATGATGGTGTGGCGGCCGTTCTACTTCGCGCGCCTGGTCGTCGATCCGACCAACCCCGACCGGATCTTCAAGCCCGATCTGCGGCTGACGGTCAGCGAGGACGGCGGCCGCAGCTTTGCGGGCACCGGCGGCGGCACCCACCCGGACTCGCACGATATCTGGATCGAGCCCGGCAATCCTCGGCACGTGGTCGAGGGCGACGACGGCGGCCTGTGGCTGTCGTACGACGGCGGCAACCGGTGGTGGAAGAGCAACAACCTGCCGATCTCGCAGTTCTATCACGTCAGCGTCGACAACCGGGACCCCTACCAGGTCTACGGCGGCCTCCAGGACAACAGCTCCTGGGTCGGCGATTCGTCCTACCCCGGCGGGATCAGCAACGCGCGGTGGGAGAACCTCTACGGCGGCGATGGCTTCTGGATGATCCCGGATCCCACCGACCCCGACGCGGTCTACGCCGAGGCCCAGGGCGGCAGCATCGGCCGGGTCAACCGCAAGACCCTGGCGACCCGCGACATCCAGCCCACCGCCGGCTACCGCGAGAAGCTGCGGTTCAACTGGAACACGCCGATCCACGCCAGCCCGACCCAGAAGGGCACGATCTACGTCGGCGCCCAGTTCCTGTTCCGCTCGCGCGACCGCGGCGACACCTGGGAGCGCGTGTCGCCGGACCTGACGACCAACGATCCCGAGAAGCAGAAGCAGGAGCTGTCGGGTGGCGTCACGGTCGACAACTCGTCGGCCGAGATGCACACCACGATCTACTCGATCAGCGAGTCGCCGCGCAACGCCGGCGTGATCTGGGTCGGCACCGACGACGGCAATGTCCAGGTGTCGCGCGACGGCGCGAAGACCTGGAGCAACGTCTCCGGCAACGTCCCCGGCCTGCCGAAGGCGTCGTGGGTGAGCTGGGTCGAAGCCAGCCGGTTCGACGCGGCGACCGCGTACGCGACGTTCGATCGCCACACGTTCGGCGACATGACGCCCTGGGCGTTCAAGACCACCGACTACGGCAAGACCTGGACGCGGATCGTCGGACCCGATCAGGGCGTGCGCGGCTACGCCCACACGATCAAGGAGGACACGGTGAAGCGCGAGCTGCTGTTCCTCGGCACCGAGCTCGGGCTGTGGATCTCGCTCGACGGCGGCGCGAGGTGGGCGCAGTTCAAGGGCGGCGAGCTCCCCAACGTCGCCGTGCGCGAGGTCCAGGTCCAGCCTCGCGACGGCGATCTGGTGATCGCGACCCACGGCCGCGGCATGTGGATCATCGACGATCTGACGCCGCTGCGGGCGCTGACCGAGGACACGCTCCAGAAGCCCACGGTGTTCTTGCCGACCCGCGGCGTCCAGCAGCGCATGCCGGCGCGCGGCGGCTGGTCCGACGGCGACGCCACGTTCACCGGCGACAGCGCGCCGAACGGCGCCACGATCACGTATTACCTCAGCTCCCGCCACGTCTACGGACCGCTCAAGCTCGAGGTCCTCGACGCCTCCGGCAAGCTGGTCGACACGATCACGCCGCGCAAGCGGCGCGGCATCAACCGGGTCGACTGGAACATGCGAGTCAAGCCGCCGAAGGTGCCGCGCGCGGCGCAGGTCGCGTTCAGCGCGTCGCAGGGGCCGCGGGTACCACCCGGGACCTACACGGTGCGGCTGACCCGCGGCGCCGCGGTGGTCGAGACCAAGCTGGTGATCGGCCTCGATCGCCGCGCGCCGTACAGCGTGGCCGACCGCAAGGCGCAGTTCGACGCGGTGATGAAGGCGCACGGCCTGTTCGGCGACGTGACCCGGCTCGCGGACCGGATCGACGGCGCGCGCAGCGCGGTGCGGGATCGCATGACGGGCCTGGCCGACGGCGACCAGCTCGCCGGCAAGCTCCGGGCGCTGCTCGACAAGATCGACGCCGCCCGCAAGCAGATCGTCGCCACCACCGAGGGCGGCGCGATCACCGGCGAGGAGCGCATCCGCGAGCACCTCGACCACCTGTACGGCACGCTCGACCGCTGGGAGGGCCGGCCGGCGCGCTACCAGCTCGAGCGCATCGACGTCCTGCGCCGCGAGCTCGGCGACGTCGAGAAGCTGGTCGACGGCCTCGTGACCCGGGACGCCCACGCGCTCGAGGACGAGCTCAAGCAGCACAAGCTCGCGCCGCTGCCCGCGATCAGCGCGCTCGATCGCAGCGACGATGACGAGCTCGGCGCGCTCGCGCTGCACTGCGCCGCGACCCTGGGCCGGGACTGCGGCGATGATGACGCGGCGATCGCGACCGACGACCAGGACTGACCCAGGCGCTCGGCCGCCGGCGCGGCCGCGCGATCGTCGTCCGGCGGAAGACCGCAGCGCCTCACGCAAGCCGGGCTCCCGTGGCGGCTTGGTGCTGCTACGCTTGGCGCGATGGTGGAGTGGGATCGGCAGGGGGGCAATCGCGGAGCGTGCTCGATCGTGGCGCGCGACCACACCGCGCAGGGCATGGTCGCGTCGGCGCTGCGGCGCGGGGAGCCGGCATGACCAGCCTGGATCCGCTGTGCGTCGACGTCTACGCCGGCGACGGCCGCAAGGACTGGCGCGCGTTCTGCGCGGCGGGCGCGCCGTGGCACCTCGCGATGTTCAAGGCCTCGCAGGGCACCTACTACGCGCCGCCGATCTTCGGCGACGAGCGCCGCGCGTTCCTCGACGCGGCCGGTGCCCGGCACGGCGTCGACCTGTTCGACGGTGCGTACCACTACCTCGACCTGGCGCTCGACGGAGCCGCCCAGGCCGACTACTTCGTGGCCGCGGTCGAGCAGGCCGGCGGTGAGCTCGCCGGCACGCTGTGGGGCATGGTCGACGTCGAGCGCGGTGGCCAGCGCATCCGGAACCCGAGCCGGGCGCTGGTCGAGGACCGCGTGCGGGCGTTCGCGGCGCGCTACCAGCAGCTGACCGGACGGACGCCGACCCTGTACGGCGGCGAGCTGCTCCGGTCCGTGGGCGTGACCGACCGCCTCGGCTGCGGCCGCTCGGCGATCGCGCTGTACGGGCCGACGCTGCCGGCGAGGCTGGTGACGCGGACCGGGACCGACCTCGCGCACCTGCTGCTGTGGCAGTACGCCGGGACCGGTCCGCAGAGCCCGTCGCAGTCGCTGCCGGGCTACCCGCTGGTCGCGCCGGGCTGCGGGCGGGTCGACCTCAGCGCGATGGTGCTGCCGGGCGGGCTCGACGCGCTGCGCGCCGGGCTGAGGGCCGAGCGGACCGCGGCGTGATCCCGCGGGCGGAATCGATCGTCCGAGCACGACGGTGACGCGAATCCGCGGGCCGGGTCGAGGGCCAGAGACGAACCACTGGCTGCACCACGAGTACCGCTCCCGGCGGATCGGCGCCCGGCGAACGCCGCGGTCGGTGCGTCGTCGGGATCCGGCCGCGAGCAGCGTACGCGGCGCGGTTCACGCCCGGCACGGGTGGCTCGCTGGCGGCAACTCCGCGACCGCTCGCTGCGAGCCATCCGCACGGTGCGCGTCGATGCACTAGCCTGGCCGGGCATGAAGGCACAGCTGCTCCGGGTCGCCTCGGCGCCAGACCTCCTCCGGCTGCCGGCGTCCTCGCCGGTCGGCAGACCGTATCGACCACGTCCGCTGGCTGCACAGGACGTGCTGCGCGCTGCGCAACCTCCAGCCGATAGCTAACAAGCCCTTTGTTTTGGAACCCTGCCAAATCTAACAGGAGAGACAACAGATGAAAGCGCTGATAAAGACGGTTCTGGTTCTGGTTGGCTGCATATCCCTTGATCCGGTTCTTGCGCAGCCAGCCAGGGCGCCCTCGGATGATTCGAGCGTTGCCGACACGGTCAAGCAACTCGCGGTCGACTGGGCAGTCGCTCAGAAGGCCAACGATGTCAACAAGCTGAACCAGCTCATCGCCGACGACTGGGTCGACGGCTCCGGGGCCAAGGCCTACACGAAGGAGAGTTACCTGAGCTCGGTCAAATCCGGCAAGATGAAGATGGAGAGCTATGAATTCGGGCCTGCGGATGTGAAAGTGTTTGGCAATGTTGCCGTGCTTCAGGGCAGCATCACCGAAACGATGATCACGAACGGAAAAGCCAACACGCTTCACGTGGCATATATGGATGTCTGGGTGAAACGCGGGGACAAATGGGTGGTCGTCCGCTCGCAATCCACCAAACTCTGATCTGAGCGGACGGGCCCAGTACGTCACGCTTCCCCCCCCGCCGGCGAAGTGGTGCTTGAAACCTCGGCCGCTGAAGCGGTCGATCGAAAGCAGAGGAAATGACGCGTGCGCACGTCATGAAGCTCATCCCCGCCGCGGCTCTCATCGCGGCGGCCTGCGGTCCCCCGCCGCCCCTCGTGAGCGGTGTGCGGAGCAGCCCTGACGACGCGCAGCGCCGCGCCATCGAGATGGGCGACCGCGTCCGGTCCGACCAGTTCGAGGTCTTCCCCGAGTACCCCACCTTCGCCGACGAGCTGGGGCTCTACTCCAGCGACGCCGACCGCATGGGGATGCTCAGCAACCGCGCGTGGCGCGCCGTCCGCGTCATCATCGACACGGGGATGCACGCACTGGGCTGGGACCGCCAGAAGGCGGTCGACACGTCCGGGGGCCGATCGCGCCGCCGATCGCGCCGCTGACCAGCGCGCGTCTCAGGCCGGCGCGCCCGGCACCTGCTTGGCGCGCACGAGCTTGCGCACGATGACGAAGAACACCGGCACGAAGAACACCGCGATCACGGTGCCGGTGACGGTGCCACCGACGATGCCGGTGCCGATCGACACCCGGCTGTTGGCGCCCGGGCCGGTCGACAGCGCGAGCGGGATCACGCCGGCGACGAACGCCAGCGACGTCATCAGGATCGGGCGCAGCCGGAGCCGCGCGCCGGTGACCGCGGCGTCGACCAGGCTCGCGCCGCGGTGATACGCCGCCTCGGCGAACTCGACGATCAGGATCGCGTTCTTCGACGACAGGCCGATCGTGGTGAGCAGCGCGACCCGGAAGTACACGTCGTTGTCCAGGCCGCGCAGCGTCGCGGCGAGCACCGCGCCGACGACGCCGAGCGGGATCACCAGCAGCACCGAGAACGGCACCGACCAGCTCTCGTACAGCGCCGCGAGGCAAAGGAAGATCACGAGGATCGAGATCGCGTACAGCGCGACGGTCTGGCCGCTCGCGAGCTGCTCCTGGTAGGCCAGCCCGCTCCACGACGAGGTCGTGCCGGGGATCGCCCTCGCGAGCTTGGCGATCTCGTCCATCGCCTCGCCGGAGCTCACGCCCGGGGCGCCCGTGCCCTGGAGATCGTAGGCGGCGAGGCCGTTGAAGCGCGACAGCGACTCGGCGCTGAACGTCCACTGCGTGGTCGCGAACGCGCTGAACGGCGTCATCGCACCCGATGCGCCGCGCACGTACCAGGCGTCGAGGTCCTCGGGCTTGCTGCGGAATGCGGCGTCGCCCTGAACGTACACGCGCTTGACCCGGCCGCGATCGGTGAAGTCGTTGACGTACACGCCACCCCACGCCGCCGCCAGCGTGCTGGCGATGTCGGCTGGGCCTACCCCGTGCGCGAGCGCCTTGGCCTGGTCGATGTCGATGTGGAGCTGCGGGGTCTCGGGCAGATCGGCGCGGCGAACCGCGGCCAGCCTGGCATCGTGGCTCGCGGCCGCGACCAGCTGATCCCGCGCGCTGGCGAGCGCGGCGCGGTCGATGCCAGCGGCCTGGAGCTGGAGATCGAAGCCCTGGAAGTTGCCCAGGCCGTCGATCGCCGGCGGGGTCGGCGCGAACACCTTCGCATCGCGCACCGCGGACAGCATGGCGTTGGCGCGGCCGAGGACCGCCTCGACGGTGCTGGCCTTGCCCGGGCGCTGGTCCCAGTCCTTGAAGTCGACGTACGCGATCCCGGTGTTCTCACCGATGCCGGAGTAGCTGGACCCCGAGATCGTCGCGACCATGTCGACGCTGGCCTGCTCGACGTCGAGGAAGTGGTGCTCGATCGCCTTGCCGACCTCGGCGGTGCGCGGCAGCACCGCGCCCGACGGCAGGGTCCAGATCACGCCCGCGTAGCCCTGGTCCTCGGTCGGCAGGAACCCGGTCGGCAGCCGGAGCACCAGCCAGGCCATCGCGCCGACGATCGCGACGTAAGCCACGAGCCAGCGGAACGGGCCGCGCAGCATCCGCGCGACCCCGCGCTGGTAGCCGCGCGTCACGCGCAACAGGCCGTGGTTGAACCAGCCGAACGGCCCGCGGCGGCGCGCGCCATGCTCGGCCGTGCCGCGCAGCAGCGACGCGCACATCGCCGGCGAGATCGTGAGCGCGACCAGGACCGACAGGACCATCGACGCGATGATCGTCACCGAGAACTGGCGGTAGATCACGCCGGTCGACCCGCTGAAGAACGCCATCGGCAGGAACACCGCCGACAGCACGGTCGCGATGCCGATCAGCGCGCCGGTGACCTCCTTCATCGACCGCACCGTGGCGTCGAGCGGCGACAGGTGCTCGTCGCGCATCAGCCGCTCGGTGTTCTCGACCACGACGATCGCGTCGTCGACCAGGAGGCCGATCGACAGCACCATCGCGAACAGGGTCAGCGTGTTGATCGTGTAGCCGAGCAGGCGGAGGACCGAGAACGTGCCGAGCAGCACGACCGGCACCGCGATCACCGGGATCAGGATCACCCGCCAGCGCTGCAGGAACACGAACATCACGATCACGACCAGCGCGATCGCCTCGATCAGCGTCTTGACGACCTCGAGGATCGACAGCCGGATGAACTTGGTGGTGTCGAACGGGTAACCGACCTTCCAGCCCGCCGGCATCGTGCCCTCGAGCCGGCTCACCGTGTCCTTGATCGCGCTCGCCACCGCCATCGCGTTGGCGCCGGGTGCGAGGTTGACCGCGAAGCCGGCCGCGGGGTGGCGGTTGAGGCGCACCGCGCGGTCGTACGTCTCGCTGCCGATCTCGACGCGCGCGACGTCGCCGAGCCGCACCGTCGCGCCGCTCGGATCGGACTTGAGGATGATGTCGCGGAACTGCCGCGGCGTCTGCAGCTTGGACTGTGCGGTCACCGCGGCGTTGAGCTGCTGGCCGGGGAGCGCCGGCTGCTGGCCGATCTTGCCGGCCGAGACCTGGACGTTCTGGGTCGAGATCGCGGCCTCGACGTCCGACGGCATCAGGCTGAACGCGTGGAGCCTGGCCGGGTCGAGCCAGATCCGCATCGCGTAGCGGCCGTTGCCGATGGTCGAGGTGCTGCCGACGCCATCGACCCGCGCGATCGGATCCTGGAGCGTGCTGGCGACGTAGTCCGAGATGTCGGCCTGGGTCGCCCGGTCGTTGACGTCGTAGATGATCACGACCATCAGGAAGCTGTTCTGCGTCTTGGACACCACGATGCCCTGCTGCTGCACGGCCGGCGGCAGGCGCGGGATCGCCTGCTGGACCTTGTTCTGGACCTGGACCTGGGCGATGTCGGGGTTGGTATCCTGCTTGAACGTGAGGTTGATCCTGGCCTGGCCGGCCGAGTTCGACGAGCCGGAGAAGTAGACCAGGCCGTCGATGCCGGTCAGCTGCTGCTCCAGCACCTGGGTCACGCTGTTCTCGACGGTCTCGGCCGACGCGCCGGGATACCCGGCGGAGATGTTGACGCTGGGCAGCGCGACGTCGGGGTATGCCGCGACCGGCAGCGCGCGGACCGAGGCGATGCCGGCGAGGATCACGGCGATCGCGATCACCCACGCAAACACCGGCCGGTTGGCGAAGAACCGAGCGAACATGATCAGTGCTCCCCGGCAGCGGTTGTCCTGGCGGCCCGCGCCGCGGCGGCCTTGACGACCAGCCGGGCGCCGATGGATCCGCTCCTCGGCTTACCGGCGAGCCCGCCGATCCCGGGGAGGAGGTGTGCCGTCGAGACGATCCGGTGCAGCTGTGCCTTCATGTCCGGTCACGCTAGTTCACGGCGCCCACGCTGCTGATGGCTTGCAGCGGGCGGTCCCGGCGCTGCCGCGAGCGGGTACCCGTGTCGCGGCGTGACCCGCGCCGCGCACGCGACGCGCGCTGGATCGCGACGGCGCACCGAGCGCCGCGCCCGCCCACCCGCCGTCCGCAGCCAGCGGTGCTCGTGGTGCCGCCAGCGGTCGCCTCTGGCCTCGACCCGGCCCGCAATTCGCGCCACAGGTCGCTCCGTGCGCGCCCGCCGCTTCGCGCTCATCACGACCATCGCTCGGCCTCGGCGAGGCGCCCGACCACCGGCTGATGCTTGCTACCTCGCTTGCCCGCCGCCTCGGTCGCTTCGATCCAGGCGCGGATGGTCGCCACGAAGACCTCGCTGTTCTCGTAATAGAGCAGGTGCGAGCCGTCGATGTGCTGAACCGTCTGGTGCGGGAACTGGAACAGGCGATAGTGCTCCGGTCCGATCGCATGGTCCTGATCTCTCGCGATCACCAGCACCGGCGAGAGCACGGCTTTCGTGCGTGGCGTGAAGTCGACGTGGTACTCGGCGGCACGCGGGTCATGGATCACGTAACTCCCGAGCTCGCGCTTGCGCGGAGGATCCGAGTCAACCCGGCCCATCGCCCGCAGCGTCAGGTGATCCTCTGCGAGAAGCTTCACGTAGCTCGGTTGCGCCCACACCTTGTCACGCAAGCGCGCGAAGCGGCCCACGCTGCCGCGACCGCTACCTCGTCCTCCTCGGGCTCCTGCTCCAGGCTGCGCAGCAGCACCTCGGCGGCCTCAGATCAGAGCGCTCGTCGGGCGGCAACTTCAGCAGCTCGTCGACGTGCTTCTTCACGGGATGGACCATGCCCCAAGCCTACCCGATGCTGGTGGCACGGGCCGACCTTCGATCAGGCAAGCTCGGGTGGCACGGGTCGACCTTCGATTTGGCGAGCTCGGGATCCTCTCGACCAGTTCGTCACCGCGAGCTTGCGTTGCCGCCGGCGAGCTCGCGCGCGGCGGAGCTCGAGCTACCCGTCCACCAGGAACCGACCCACGACCAGCAACCGCTCGGCGAGCAGCGAGGCCGCGAACTTCGCGAGTTCGAGGAGCCCGGCGGCGGCGAGTGCCCGGCGGCGTCGTGTGCCCCGGGGCGCCGTGGTCGGTCGACGATGCCGAGCCTGCAACACTCGCCGCGCCGTCCGCTTCTCCTTGATCGACGCCGCGTTCGACGGCAACACGGTGGAGCATGGACCTCAAACGAACCGGCGGGTCATTGGTCACGGTAGGTTGGACAAATTCACCGAGCGCTGTTCCCGTGCTGTTCGATGGAAGACCTCCGTCCCGAGCACATCCGTCCACCGCGCTCGATCGCCTCCGCGCCGAGTTCGACCATACTCGTCGGGCGAGGGCCTGGCTGAGGCTTCTGCACTGGTCGAGTAGTGTTGTTGCCCGTCGATCTCCAAGACGACCCGGACTCCATGCGGCAGCAGCAGGAAATCCATGCGCTGAACGCTGAATCGACGATCGCGCGGCGGACGCCGGCGATCGAGGGCCGCGCCAGCGAGCTCGACCAGGATCGCCGGCGACCGTGTGCTTGAGCTCGAGCGCTGCGGCCACGGCCGGCGCGAATCACTCGGGCTCTAATGAATCGGCGAGGCGAGCTTCGTTATTGCGCTCGCCATCTGTTCAGTCACGAGGTCCCGAAGGTACGCAACCATTGCGCTCAGATCCGCCCGAGGGTCGACCTGATCGACCTGACGCTGCTCCTCGGGTAGTTTTTCCTGAGCCGCGATTGCGTCGCGCAGCGACGCGTCCGCTGCTTTGAGAGCCTTCACGTATTCGTCGCGCTTATCGTAGATCAGAGTTGGCAGCGTGGGCATGCCAGGAACCATCATCTCAAGGTCCATGCAAATGATGAGGTACGTAAGACAACGTGACGTCCGACCGTTGCCACCACGGAAGGGATGAATCCAGTTGAGTCGCCAAAGCGCAAAGGCAGCGCGTTCTAGTGCTGGCAGAGTGCCGCGTGTGCTGTTGAGGTACTCGAGCAAGTCGATGATGAGACCTGGGACGAGAGCCGCACCAGGCGGCTGATGCTCGCTGTCACTGATCGTGATCTTGGTGCGAGCGTCGCGATAGGTGCCGCCGCACGGGTAGATGGTTGCGACTGCGAGCTTCTGGAGGTCGAGCAGGTGAGACTCCCTGATCTGCGTGATGGCGCGCTCGCCGACCACGAGATCTGTAAGGTAGTCGAGTTGCGCGACGCCGTTCGCGGCTTCGCGTTCCGCTTTTTCTTCAGCAGTGCACAGTAACGCGTCGTCCGACAAGGAGAGCCTCAGCGAGGATCGCTCGCGTCAACAGCACGCTCAACCATTTCGCGCGTGATCTTCTCGTTCTCGATCTTCGTGTTTCCGTACGCGAAGTCGATGCGCTGCTCACGTGTCGGAACGTTGGCGATCTGTCCAGCGGCCAGCAACATCTGAACCTTCGCCTTGAGGTCGTCATAGTTGCTCATGTGCTTCTTGTATCCGAGGAAAGTCGCGGCGTCCATAACCCGAAAGGTTTCAGGTGCCGATCCCTGGGCTTACAGAAGTTCGGTCAGATCTGCGAGAACGGCGCATCGAGTTGGAATCGATCAGGTTTTCGCGGAAGGTCTAGCAGTCGCGATGCGCGACTGCTGAATGATCCTGCGGCCGGCGGTGAGCGCTCGATCGTGATGCTGACCGGCGCGAACGCGACGCTACAGAGATGCGGCCGCAACCCGGTGTTGCCCACCGAACCGACAGACGCGCGCGGTCAGAGCCCCTCTGGCGCGGCGCCGAACCGCGATCAGCCGGCCGCGCCGAGCCGGCGCTGCAGGTTCTTGCCGAGCCGCTGCATGATGCCGGGCGCGAACTTGGTCAGCTGGTGGATCGCCCAGGCGTCGCGGCCGACCGTGCAGACCGCGGGGTTGGTCCGGACGGCGTCGAGGATCGCGTCGGCGACCCGCTCGGGCGGCGTGCCCTTGGTGAACGCCTCGGTGACCTTGGCCTTGTAGTTGCCGAGCGCG
>Ga0307508_10001843_pt1 | contig 23460 bp, 29 predicted proteins | sample 9_EM_MG_FD_203089 | JGI IMG/M metagenome (GOLD analysis project Ga0307508, IMG submission 203089) | Populus trichocarpa ectomycorrhiza microbial communities from riparian zone in the Pacific Northwest, United States - 9_EM | ecosystem: Host-associated > Plants > Roots > Unclassified | place... | reverse complement strand
GGGTTGAAGATGTGCTCCCACGTCTGGTTCCTGTAGGCAGCTCTGGCGACAAGGCTGGCGGGCGCTGCGATGTTCCGACAGCCTTGGTTGTGTGGATTTACATTGTTGCAGGGTACGCTGACATCCGGAAGCGGTGATACTAGGTGACGGAACGTCGCCAGGCAAGAAATTGGGAGACGCCTCGTCGGGGAGTGCACGTTTCACCGGAGATTCAGCCTCGGGGAGAGGCCCGGAAGGATGGTATATAAGGGAGGCCCTCCGACTTAGGTGGACAATCAGACAGTCGGACACTTCCTCATCATATATGTTCTCGCCCGGTGGGAGAAAAGATCCGTCTAGACTGGCCGCCCGTGTATGAATGGGCTGGATCTACGAACTGGCTGTACAGTGGGTAGAATTATTTCTTTGGGTGACTGGGCTAGCCCAGTGGTTAGTCTGCGGGTGGGCTGTACCAGTGGTAGATCTATGGGTTGGCTGGCCGAGTGCTGGATCTGCGGGCGGGCTGGCCTAGTATGTAAGCATATGAGCTAGCAATTTCACCCCTGTAGTGGATCCAAGCCCGACTCCTCCTGAAAAAAGTCTACAGAGTGGTGGCCTAGCGGCAGATATCTCCCACCTGGCCAGCCCAGTTACCCAAAAAATCCTACCCATTGTCTGGCCAATTCGTAGATCTAGACTATTCATACACGGGCCGGCCAGTCTATAGACGGACTGGCCTATCTATAGGCTGAGCATTCTGCCCACTGGGATAGGGCATAAATCTTGACAGACAGACGCAGTCCCCTCACATAGCCGTTTATTTGCACAAGATCGCGCGGTGATTGTCTCCGCCCCAACAACGCGGGCCATAAATTTCCACCTTGTCCACTCACACGGTCCACAACAATGCGAATATCAGCCTCCGCCACCCCGTTCTCATCCCTCACCCCTCTCTCATTCGTCACATCACGCTCTCATCCTCTCCCCCTTCCATCCCCTCCTCCACCTCCACCGCTACCTCATTGTCGGTCGCCCCCTCCGTTTCCTCTACCTTCTGGTCGTCATCCTCAAGGCAAAACTCACAGAATATCAGCCGTGGCACCAACAAAAAGGGCAACAGGAACAAAAAGAATCGCTTACCGTCTGTAGTGAAATAAGAGCCTATAGTCAAACAATAACTCCCCAAAAAGGTAGAATAAAGACATACTTCCTGTAGAGAAGTGAGAAGCCGAACGCCAAAGCCACATCGCAGAGGGAGAAGGAAAAGCAATCACTCACCAGCTGGAATGCATTACAAGCAGACCCATCAGTAATGGCAGGTGGACGTTCAGTGAAAGAGTACCACCTACAAACTGCAATTTATAAGACAGGAGGGATGAGCAATGGCAACACAAGGAAGATGGCAAATACACACTTACCGTCTGAAACACAAAAAGTACAGAAGGCGAAAATCCATTAGCCAGTTCGCAACATGGCAGCGAGACTAACTTACAACCTACCAGGTAGGTAGGTCAAGCCAGATGTAAGTCATACAGCCAAAAAAAAAGTAACTCCAAAGCGGTTCACTTACAATCTACGCCAAAACATGGCCCCAGACTTCAGACATTGCATGCTGGGGAGGCAGATGAACGATGGTTTTCACTTACATCCTGCGAGCGGGAGGTCAACCATATGGAGAGCAACTCACAGGGATTCGGTTCACTTACCCACTGCATTCCACAGCGAGACGAACGTCAGCCATATAACGAGAAACTCCCGGCGATTCGGTTCGCTTACCTCCTATATTGCAAGCGAATATCAGCCATACGGTAGGCAATTCCTGGTGACTCGGTTCACTTACTCGCTGCATTGCAAGCAAACATCAGTCATACGACGAGCAACTCCCGGAGATTCGGTTCACTTACTGGCTGCTTTGCAAAGCGAGCTGAATGTCAGCCACATGGCGAGCAACTTCCTGAGATTCGGTTCACTTACCCGCTGCATTGCAAGCGAACATCAGTCATACGACGAGCAACTCCCGGAGATTCCGTTCACTTACTGGCTGCATAGCAAAGCGAGCCGAATGTCAGCCACATGGCGAGCAACTTCCTGAGATTCGGTTCGCTTACCCACTGCATTGCAAGCGAATATCAGTCATACGACGAGCAACTCCCGGAGATTCGGTTCACTTACTCGCTGTATTGCAAGAGAACATCAGTCATACAATGAGCAACTCCCGCAGATTCGGTTCACTTACAAGCTGCATTGCAGGCAGACATCAATCATACGACGAGCAACTCCCTGAGATTCGGTTCACTTACTGGCTGCATAGCAAAGCGAGCCGAATGTCAGCCACATGGCGAGCAACTTCCTGAGATTCGGTTCGCTTACCCACTGCATTGCAAGCGAACATCAGTCATACGACGAGCAACTCCTGGAGATTCCGTTCACTTACTAGCTGCATAGCAAAGCGAGCCGAATGTCAGCCACATGGCGAGCAACTTCCTGAGATTCGGTTCACTTACTCGCTGCATTGCAAGCGAACATCAGTCATACAACGAGCAACTCCCGGAGATTCGGTTCACTTACTCGCTGTATTGCAAGAGAACATCAGTCACACAATGAGCAACTCCCGCAGATTTCGGTTCACTTACTGGCTGCATTGCAAGGAGACATCAGTCATAAAATGAGCAACTCCCTGATATTCGGTTCACTTACAAGCTGCATTGCAAGCGAACATCAGTCATACGACGAGCGACTCCCTGAGATTCGGTTCACTTACCTCCTGCATTGCAAGGAGACATCAGTCATACAACGAGCAACTCCCTGAGATTGGGTTCACTTACTCGCTGTATTGCAAGCAGAGATCAGTCATACGAGCAACTCCCGGAGATTCGGTTCACTTACAAACTGCATTGCAAGCGAACATCAGCCATACAATGAGCAACTCCCGGAGATTCGGTTCACTTACTGGCTGCATTGCAAGCAGAGATCAGTCATACGAGCAACTCCCGGAGATTCGGTTCACTTACCTCCTGCATTGCAAGCAGACATCAGTCATACAATGAGCAACTCCCTGAGATTCGGTTCACTTACTCGCTGCATTGCAAGCAGACATCAGTTATACAACGAACAACTCCCTGAGATTCGGTTCACTTACTCGCTGCGTTGCAAAGCGAGCCGAATGTCAGTCACATGGCGAGCAACTCGTGGCGATTCGAGTCTCTTACCTCCTGCATTGCACGGCGAGACGGGTGTCAGCCAGATGGCGAGTGACTCCCGGAGACTCGGTTCACTTACAAACTGCATTGCAAGCGAACATCAGTCATACGACGAGCAACTCTCGGGGATTCGGTTCACTTACCTCCTGCATTGCAAGCAGACATCAGTCATACAATGAGCAACTCCCTGAGATTCGGTTCTCTTACCCGCTGTATTGCAAGTGAACATCAGTCACACGACGAGCAATTCTCGGGGATTCAGTTCACTTACCTCCTGCATTGCAAGCAGACATCAGTCATACAATGAGCAACTCCCTGAGATTCGGTTCTCTTACCCGCTGTATTGCAAGTGAACATCAGTCACACGACGAGCAACTCTCGGGGATTCAGTTCACTTACCTCCTGCATTGCAAGCGAACATCAGTCATACGACGAGCAACTCCCTGAGAATCGGTTCACTTACTCGCTGTATTGCAAGCGAACATCAGTCATACGACGAGCAACTCTCGGGGGTTCAGTTCACTTACCCGCTGCATTGCAAGCGAATATCAGCCATACGACGAGCAACTCCCTGGGATTCGGCTCACTTACTCGCTGTATTGCAGCGAACATCAGTCACACGACGAGCGACTCTCGGGGATTCGGTTCACTTACCTCCTGCATTGCAAGCAGAGATCAGTCATACAATGAGCAACTCCCTGAGATTCGGCTCACTTACTCGCTGTATTGCAGCGAACATCAGTCCCACGACGAGCAACTCTCGGGGATTCGGTTCACTTACCTCCTGCATTGCAAGCAGACATCAGTCATATAATGAGCAACTCCCTGAGATTCGGTTGAGTTACTCGCTGTATTGCAAGCGAACATCAGTCATACGACCAGCAACTCTCGGGGGTTCAGTTCACTTACCTCCTGCATTGCAAGGAGACATCAGTCATACGACGAGCAACTCCATGAGATTCGGTTCACTTACTCGCTGTATTGCAAGCAAACATCAGTCATACGACGAGCAACTCTCGGGGATTCGGTTCACTTACCTCCTACATTGCAAGGAGACATTAGTTATACGACGAGCAACTCTATGAGATTCGGTTCACTTACTCGCTGTATTGCAAGCAAACATCAGTCATACGACGAGCAACTCTCGGGGATTCGGTTCACTTACTCGCTGTATTGCAAGCAAACATCAGTCATACGACGAGCAACTCTCGGGGATTCGGTTCACTTACCTCCTGCATTGCAAGGAGACATCAGTCATACAACAAACAACTCCCTGAGATTCGGTTCACTTACTCGCTGCATTGCATGGCGAGCCGGGTGTCAGCCAGATGGCGAGTAACTCCTGGAGACTCGGTTCAATTACTCGCTGCATTGCAAGCGAACATCAGTCATACGACGAACAACTCCATGAGATTCGGTTCACTTACCTCCTGCATTGCAAGCGAACATCAGTCATATAATGAGCAACTCCCTGAGATTCGGTTCACTTACTCGCTGCATTGCAAGCGAACATCAGTCATACGACGAACAACTCCCAGAGATTCGGTTCACTTACTTCCTACATTACAAGCATACATCAGCTATGCGACCGGCTGCGGGTGATTCGGTTCACTTACGAACTGCATTGCAAAGTGAGCCGAATGTAGCCACATGGCGAGCAACTCGCGGCAATTCGACTCTCTTACCTCCTGCATTGCACAGCGAGCCGGGTGTCAGCCTGATGGCGAGTAACTCGCGGGATTCGGTTCATTTACTCTCTTTATTGCACAGCGAACCGTACTTTAGCCACATGGCGAGCTTCCGGGTGATTCGGTTCACTTACCATCTGAATTGCATAGCAAGCCAAACGTCAGCCATATTGCGCGCGACTCCCGGCGATTCGGTTCACTTACCTTCTGTAATGCAATGTAAGCCGAACGTCAGTTATTACGCGAGTAACTCCCGGCGATGCGGTCCACCTACATCCTGCATTCAGTAGGGCGCTCAAAGTAAGCTTTGTTGTCGTAATTAATAAGGTTATGGCGATAGAATGTTCTTACCCGCTGCCATCGCAAATCGGAACATCAGTCCAATGTAGTCATTGGCTTCGATCACAATCCGCAGCTGTTTCTGTCACTTACGAACTGCAATCGCCAGTCCGCCGGACGTCAATTCTCTCGCCGACGAGTAATGAGCGATGATGCGGTTTACGTACGTCCTGCCGTTCCATGGTATCCGAACATCAGCCCCATTTTCAGAATAGGAAGCATAGTTAGTGCTTGCTATCTTACCTTCTGTGATGTGGACATCGATAAATGTCAGTGTACACCTCATTGAGAGGGGGCGTAATAGGCCAAGTCACCCGCTGAGACCAAATGGTTCGATGTTAGCGACGTCCGGTCATTGTGAAGTGGCGGTGGTATTCATACTCTCTACCAGAAAGTCGCCGCGGATGTCAGTCTTGGGTCGTTGAGGGCACAACCAACAATTCTACTTACAGTCTGAAGCACAACAGCAACTAACTATTAGTTATAGCTTCACTCATGGGGCGCGAAAGGTATCCGTTAACCTCTAAAAGATTCCTGAATTCGCTTCCGTATAGATAGACAATGGCGCCCCTGTTAAGCAGCAATTTGACGACAATCCTATTCTCCCTCAGTGCAGCAACATTCAAAGCATTGCAGTATAAGCTGCGGCCTCTGTTGATGTCTTCTCCCTTTTGTATTAGTAGCTTCACCGCCTTTTCATGCCCAATACATGACGCTACTGCAAGACTATTAATGATGGTGAAGTCGAAATAACGGCGGTCGACCGCTTTCTGGTACACCAGGAACCATGTCAGTAATCGCCCCGATCCACTCTTGAAAACCTCCAACGCAGTTGTAGAGAGTTCCTCCTCTTCCCACATCCCCGCTTCAAGAGCGTGAGCTGCCCAATTGTTAGCTGCATAATCTAAAAAGACATGCTTTTTGGCAAAGCCATCTATCTCCCATTGTCTGTGTGGGGCCAGAGGGCGGGTTTCAAAGACGGTAAACAAGAGATAATAGATGCAACTTTTCGCGAGGGTAAGGTTTGATTCGACCGGACACAGCGATTGCTTCCATGCGGGGCGTTCCGTGGCTGGCTGGGCGGTGGTTGAACGCTTCGTCAAGAATTCCTTGGCCGTTTGGTGGATCAGATAGATCTTCGAGTCTATGACTTTCACGAAAAGCCCACAAATATCCTTCACAGTGGTTTCGGCGGAGTACAGGCGGTACGGCTCGAGGTCTTCGATTGCTTTGTGATTGGGTTGAATTGCCAGGGCGATGTCCATCTCGTCGAGTGTGAGGGGTCTTGTAGCAGCGACAACTATTTGGAGAATCCGTTTGGCCACTTCGGGGTCGCAACTATCTCCGAGAATTTTTTCGTAGACGGTATCCAGGTCGCTTGGTAGGTAGTCGAGGGTATCAAGGAATTTTCTCCGGGTGGCTGTCTGACTACCGTGGAGAATTTTGAAAATAAGGGAAACCCAAAGGAATGTTCGATCGGCGCCCTGGATGAACTTGTCCCGTAGATTTATTCGGTCACCATCAGTGAGACGCTAAGCATTCCTAAGCGCTTCAACTTCGGAGATGACGAAAAGCTCAATATCTGCGCTGATGGCGGGTGTTTGCTCCTCCGCTTTCAGTCTGATCGATGGCAGTCTGCTGAATGGTCTTTCGATCCAGCCATATGGGCGACTTGTGAGAATGAATTTCAGAAGCATCTGGCCAGTGCGACTTGGCGATGTGTACATGCGGACTAAAGAGTCGATGAGGTCCTTTCGAGTAGATCCATCGCATTCATCCAAAGCGTCGACGATACAAATGACACTGCCGCACTCGCGGTCTGTCGTTGCTGCCTTGAAGATACGCCACAGTGTACCAAATTCTTGCGTAAATTTCTCGCCCTTGCTCTTGTAGTCGTTCACGGCATGTCGGAGAAGGACTGGTTTCACTGAGAAGAGCTGGTGCAGTAACGCGGAGAGAGCGAATGTCGCAGTTTTCTGTTCTTGATTGTCGTCTTTGAAGAAGAAAAAGCACACGGTGTCGCGTGGTTCCACCATCTCTGGGGCGCCCTGCATGCCGGTCTGATCCTGCCGAAGGGAGGATTGGATCTTGAGCTCGTCCACTAGGAATGCGGCCAACACAGACTTTCCACATCCCGGATCTGCCGTCACCCACAAAAGACCCGATTTCTCTTCGTGCCATTGGCGATACTTTTCATGGCTGAGGGACCATCCAAGCGTTCCATCCACTCGTGCAGGGTTTCTGCTCTTGTGAGACTCATAGTCGGAAGTGTAGAGGCAGCGCAAGCATTTCGACTCGGGGGCTGAAGTCTCACAGTCAGATCGCGCGTAACTTGTTTCCGATCCATCGGCATTACTTACTTTCGGCCCTGCTTGCGATCCCTGGTTAGCCAACCCCAAAATCCCATTATCATGCCACCGCAAGTATCCTATCGAAACATATTTGCTCCGTGCAGGCTTGAGGGATGCTTACCCGCTACCGATGCTCTGGCTGCCATGAAACACCGGATTTACGAACTCGAAGTGTTGGGAAGCCCCATAGGTTCGACTGTTACCCGTGTTCCCGCTGCTGGTCATGTTGTTGCTGGCGGCGGTGTCAGGTTGCTGGTTTGATGGATGCTGCTGAGGCTAGGTTGGTGATGTAGAACTGGTTGCTGGGGATGTCAGTCAGTCTAAACGGGAGGAAAGAGCAGGATATGCATACATAAGTGTCCTGTTTGATGGCGTGGTTGGCCGATCGGGTGGGTGCAGCCCGAAAATATATACGTCTGTTCAAAGGCGTTTGCTTCCTTCCATCCCGGCATTGGACCCAAATGTGCCTTGATTACCAGAACTGAAAACAATGGCCGATAGGCCCCACCAATGGCAACGACAGAATAGCAAATACGAGACTATCCATGCGCACTCATGCTCATGCATGTGAGCAAAAACATATCTGCGTACATTACGCAGCGAACCAAATGCTAACACATGTGCACGATGTGGGACAGTAGCTGCAACTCCATGCGCAACGCCGTCAAAGGTCTTCGACAAATACATAGCTACTCCGGATCCAGGCCGGCGCATTGGCCCATGTCGAAATTTTCGGCGTATCACTGAGGGGCTATTGGATAGGGGTTTACGTAGGGCTCATTTGTTTTTTGAAATAGATGTGTTTTATATGGGATCGGCGCACGTTGGGAGTGAGCAGCGGCGAGCCAGCTGCGCGCGACGTCATGCGGCTCTGCCCTTACCCCGCCCGCCGAAAACCCCACTAATGAAATAAACCAAACCGAAGCAGTGCGTTCGTGCGCTGTTTGTCAGAAGAGAAAGAGACAAAACCCCCACTACCTCAAGTCGCTGCTCACACACTCCTGGTTCCTGACAACTAGTTATACATATACTAGCCGTTAACTATAGATAAGTAGCTTGTTTATTTATCGTTTATCGCATGTGACTTATAGAGATCATAGCGATAAAAAGACAATAGATATGAGAAAAGGTCCACAATCATAGAATATACGGTAAAAAAGTCCTCAATGCCACAAGGGTTTCAACATGCCAGTTTAGTTAGGATTTTCTAGAAGGCCCGGTTTGTAGCGGGTGGGGTAACCATGGTTGGCGGGGCTGAGGCAACATAACTATCACTGTGTCCGCTCCGTGTAGACATCGCCACTACCTATATTAGATAAAGAATAAATTCAATTCAGTCAATATAAGGAGTGTATACTGTCGTAGAAAATATGCAGTACAGCAACAATAACACCTAAAACACCAAACACGATGGCTGACGTCGCGGCTCGCAGTCTCGGCTCGGAATATTGTGGGAAGGAGGAATGTTTTTTTTTGCTTTTTTTGCTGATTATTCATACTCGCACACAGCCTTTCTAGACTATGGCGGCGTACATTTTACCTCCGTAGTCCGCGCAAAGCGGCTCATTGCAAACTCCCTTTTGGGAAGGAGAATGTCGGACGTAGAGTACACAGAAGGAATAGTCTATCATACGAGACGCCAGGAGCTGGCAAGTAAGAGTCGGTTAGCGCGGCAATGGATCTATTAATTATACGGAGCCGTCGCCCACTTTTCTTCTTTTCTTTTTCACTCGACAACTTGTGTATTGGAGTGTGCACATTGTTGGGTTGTGGGAACAAGTGATCTTGATCGCAGCGCCGGCGGGGATGTATCCTCAGCCCTTCCATCCTCAGCCCTTCCAGCCATGGCTGCAGGCTTGCCGGCCCCCAACCAGCTGAAGACAGGTCACTGCCTCACCGGGCAGTACTTGAGCTGGGCGGAAGGCTGGCCCACTGCTCAGTGTTGGTAGTGGGAACTCCGGGAGCGGAGGTAGACGGAAGAGGAGCGGAGGATGGAGGCCGAGGAGCTGGGCGCGAGGGCGAGGAACATGAACAACCTCTGTTTCTCCCCACGTCCTCCTCTTTCATGGCGCCCACATAGGAGGAGTAGGGGGGCGGGTCATGGTTTCCTTTGTGATTTCATTGGTTCATGGGACAAGGCGTGGGCGGAGGGCAAAGAGGAGCTTGCAACATGCCGCCCTCGCGCGAACTCCGGACGGGAAAGCCGGACAGTGTGTACCTCCGTCTAGGTTTGCATGCAAGTAATGAATAAACAAAAAAAAGAGCCAGCCGTGGCTGTCGGTACCCAATTCCACTCTATCTATCTACCTCCTCAACCTGCTACATAGAAAATCTGGCCTATGATACTAGAAAACCCTAACTAAAAACTGACACGGAGAATCCCTTGTGGCATTGAGGCATGGCCTTGTCTCGTTTTTTTCATCCATCAGCAGTCACTGCGCACCATCCATCCTAGCAAGGGTATGCGAGTATGAATAGACAAAAAAATAACCATCTAACGATCTATCCCACAACATATGTACGCGATTCTCTAGACGCACAAGGTCAATGGCGCTGCGAGATGAGACGAGACGAGACATAGATCACGTAACTACTTGTGCACTCCGCCGAAAAGGGGTTGGCGGCCGGCGAACCAGGGCCCCCTCGGTTAGGGATGGGGGCTCGAGGGCGGTGGGCCGGTTCGGCCCGCGATGACTGCCGTTGATAGGCGCCGGAGGCTTCACCGACTCTTCAACCGTCCGCCACCAGAACCGAACACCGTCCCCCCTGTCTCCTTTGGCGAGCCTTGGCAGTCAGCACGCCTCAGCGGTCTGCTCTGCGGACCATGGGGGCCGTACCCAGGCATCAACCATGAACGAGAAGCAGGGGCGCGGGATTTTCGCATTGTACATAGGAATGATGAGGTGAGCGGACCCTGCGCATCCAGAGTGGAGACGAGTATCGCGACACGAGACACCGGCAGCTCGGTTCGGTTAACTACCACCCAGGCCCGCATCGATACAACACCCGGATGGTGGATGGACGAGGTGACTTATGAAGACGTCCTTTCCCCGTCTCACGCTCCAGCTCTCGTCCGCCCACAACACCCACAACCAATCACTCGTCCGCTCTTCACGCGATTCGAACTCCATCTCAACAATGCCGGTCGGGATCGTGGAACCAAAGTCCGGACGGCATGTGCCAGCCACTGCTCGGCTGTTCGACGACAGCATCGTCCCCGCCGACGGCACAGCGCCAACCCACCACGGCCACCTCAAACACGGCAGCGGATCCGAAGCGGACGTCCTGCTGGTCCCACAGCCCTCCAATTCTCCCAACGATCCTCTGGTGAGTTGCGCTGCCCCCTCCTCTCCAGCGCACGACTGATCGATGGCGCCTTGCTCGACAGAATTGGCCGATGTGGAAGCGCGATCTGACGCTGCTCACGCTCTGCATTGCTGGTTCGGCTTGTAAGCGCTCGCTCCGGATTCCGTGTGTGGCGCGGTGGCGCTGGGTGAACGCGGATTGCTGACGCCGACGGGGCCCTGCAGCTGCGGTCGTCGGACCCGCCGTGGCGCCCATCCACGGCGTGCTCGTCAAGGAGTTCCACACGTCGTACGCGATGGTTTCGAGGTGGAGCGGATGGCAGTTCTGGGCGAGCGGCATCGCCGGATTGGTCGCGTCGGCGGTGTCGCGCATCTGGGGGAAGCGCCCGGTGTATTTCGTCTCGATCCTGCTGGTGTTCGTCGGCGTGCTGTGGAACGGTTTCTCGCCGAATGGGGAGTCCTTCCTCGGCGCCCGGTTCGTCGAGGGGCTGGGGTTGGGCGCGTTCGAGGTGCTGGTGCCGTGCTCGATCGGCGATCTGTTCTTCGTGAGTTGGCCGCGACGATGACTCCCCGGCGCGGCCGAGAGGCTGACAAGGAGCAGGTCCACCAGCGAGGAAAGCGCGTCGCCCTCTACACCCTCTCGTTCCTGGGCTCCGCGTTCTTCATGCCCGTGCTGGGCGGCTACATCAGCGCGAAGCATGGCTGGCGAACACAGTTCCACATCATGGCCGTGTTTCTCGGCGTCGCCAGCATACTCGTGTTCTTCCTGGTCCCGGAGCATGCGTACAACCGTCCTGCGATATTCGACACCGACACGTCCTCGCACGAGAACCTCTCCGAGCTGGACGAGCAGCTCGCGGCACAGGACGGGGACACCACCGCCGCTGACGACAAACCCGCAGTCGGTGTCGTCGTGGTGGAGAAGAAGCGGACATTCGCCCAGGGGCTCAGCCTGTACAACGGACGCTTCTCCGACGAGAGTGTGGTCCGCTGCCTCCTCACGCCCTTCGTGCTGTTCGTCTACCCGGCCACGCTTTGGAGCTTCCTCTTCCAAGGAACCTACATCACCTGGGGCATCGCCGTCTCCTTGGTCCTGGCCCAGCTCTTCACCGCCGCGCCGTACAACTTCAACTCGACGCAGCTCGGGTACATGTACGCGGCGCCGTTCATCGGCTCGATCCTGTCGTACTTCGCCGCCGGCGCCTTCTCGGACGTGGTGGCCAAGTACATGGCGAAGCGGAACAACAACATCTACGAGCCCGAGTTCCGGATCCTGCTCGTGATCCCCGTCGCGATCGTGTCGCTGCCGGGCATCTTCGCGTTCGGCTACGCGACCGAGGCGGCGACGCACTGGATAGTCCCGAGCGTCTGCTACGGCCTGCTCACGTTCGGCGTCGTGATGTCGTGCGCAGCCACGTTCGCGTACATGCTCGACGCCCACCGCGACATCTCGGTCGAGATGATGGTCTCGGTGCTGCTGCTCAAGAACTTCTGGGCCTTCGGCTCGACCTTCTTCGTCAACAAGTGGGTCGTCGCCGACGGCGCCAAGAAGATGTTCTTCATCATCGGCGCCATCCAGACCAGCATCTGCATCCTCAGCATCGGCATGTACGTCTTCGGCAAGGTCCTGCGCGACCTCGTCCGCCGGTGGAACCCGCTCGACCGTCTCGGACTGTACCCGAAGGACCCTCAGGCAATTTAATGTTGATGGCAATGGAAAGGGGGGATGGCGATGGTGATGGTGATTTTTTCGCTTCGTTTTTTTTTCTTGCGTTTTTGTATGCAACTAAGTATGTACGTACATACCTAGCCTGCATATCAAGGCGACGTAGTCGTAGAGATGCATTGGCTGAGCACTCGTTTCGCAATCCGTAAACGCCGACTGCACCGAGTGATACCTGGGCTCATCCACCATGCATATTTCACTCGCTCGCCGGCACGCAGAGGCGCGTCTGGCGAGAGAGCTCAGTGGAGCAGTGCGGAAGAGGGCCGCTGAGAGACGTACGGGAGGCGTATAGCGGGCGCTAATTACTCTAAGCGGTATTGGGCTACGGCGCGAGTGGTACTGGTCGCTGTTGGGCTGTTACTGGCTGTTGGCTGCAGGTGGCAGTGGCTAGCGAGGCAGTAGGCGGTAAGTGGCAAGTTACTAATTGGCGGGTACTAGTTGGCGGAACCGATTGGCGTTACTGATCGACGACGGCACCGACTGGCATTACTGATTTGTGGGTGCTAATTATTGTCCAAGTCACAGATGGTGGTAGACGATTACTGGCCGGCGGTGCAGGCACTCGGATTCGCTGACCACCAACCAGGTCCAGTATCTAGATCGTCTGAAGATCACGAATGGTGGTAGACGATTACTGGCCGGCGGTGCAGGCACTCGGATTCGCTGACCACCAACCAGGTCCAGTATCTAGATCGTCTGAAGATCACGATGCGCTGGACCCTGCATGCCGGCAGGACGTGCGTCGACGAATGGGCGCGGGCTGGCCCTGGACACATCACGGGACCAAAGACAAGCCAAGCGCGATCCCATTAATTAATCCCCCTCCCCCCCGCGCGCAACCAGAAGAAAACCAGATCCCCCCCCCCCCCCTTCTAGACGTACTCGTAGCACAGCAGATCGTTGCGGATGTCCATGACGTCGCGGATGGTGGCGTTGGGGATGACGCCGAACATATTCAGCTCGTCGTCGAGGGTCACGCTGACCCAGCCGGAACGGGGCCGCGTCTGCGTGGTGAAGCCGGCGATGTCCTTGCGGCGGGCGTCAAGGTCCTGCACCTGCCAGCGCCACCACAGGCGGTCGAGCCATGTGTGGTGGAGGTAGAAGAGCGGGTCTCGGCCTCGTCAGCGGGGGAGGAAGTGGGTATAAAAAGGGGGAGAGGTGGTTTACCTCCGGGCGACGAGACTGGGTCCGACATCTCGCCGCCGACGCCGGCGTGGCCGCCGCGGTGCGGGCGCGCCTCGAGACACGGCCAGGCGCTGGCAAAGTCCGGGAGCCAGAGACACTCCTCGACGAACTCGGTCGCGCTGTTTCTGCTGAGGAAGTCGTCGATGTTGCGGCGGATGCAGTGGTCGGTGTTGCGGAAGCCGGGGCCAGTGTGGAGCTGGTGGTCGCCATCCGTCAGCAATCTCTCTGCATGGGGAGGGAAGGGGGGGGGGGGGGGGGAGGGCTACGGTGTAGTTCGCGAACGGGCCGTCCTCAACGCAGCGATCGCCGCGGCGTCCGTCGCCGCCGAAGCCGAACTGGTCGTCGAAGACCCGCGACTGCGAGAAGCGGCCGGCATCTTCCTCCTCGTCCCAGTACGGCTGCGCGCCGGTGTATCCGCACTCCTCGCGCAGCAGGCGCTCGTGCGCGTGCATGTGCAGGCGGTGGAAGGGCAGGAACCAGCCGGTGTTGTGGACGACGGCGGACTGCAGCTGGTGCGCCTTGACGAGGTCGTCGAAGCGGCTCACCGCGGCGGACAGGTCCGTCCTCTGCCGGTTCCGCCACATCAGACACAGTTCGGCGTCGAGGTACTCGCGCTGCTGCGCCCGGCTCAGCGACTGCCTGTTGGGAGGGGGAAACGTCAGCACGGCGCGTCACTCGGACGGGGGAACACGTAGGTACCACGCTCTCCGCTGCAGGAGCTCGCCGCACCCGTCCTCCTGCCAGTCCGACAGCACCTCGAACGCGTCGAGGAGATCGTGCTGCGCGATGGGCGAGGCGAAGACGCGCGCCGCCGCCGCTGCGAGCGTAACTGCCAGGAGCGAGCGGATCGAGACCATGGTGGAACTAGAGATTAAAAGCCGGGGGCTATTGTGTGGTCGGGATGGGATGGGATCGAGGGAAAGAATGGGATTGAAATATAATAAATCGGAACGAGCGAGGGCGCGAGCAGCGTCATTCGCTGGCAGGGAGATGTTAGAGGAAGAGGCGGAGGGAGGCGGACACGGTGGTCCGCCATCGGGGGGACCGCGGGATTCCAGTTCCCTTTATCGCGAAGATCCTTTTCCCTTCGGGGACGCCGACCGCCGCACGGCCCCGTCAAGCCCGCAGCCGATCCAACTCCGGATTGGGAGGAGAGAGATGAAGATGCTCGCTCCTCATCCCGCAAAAAGTTACCGCCCGTCGCCGGAACCCAGTTCGCACGCTCGCGGGACGGACACTGCCTATTGCAGCATAGGCGCTGGTCTCAGCCGGGCACGGCCATCGCTGCTCGCGAGACTAGCGCATACCGCCGCAACACCTGGGAGCACGGCCAGTAGTTAAGCTTAAGACGACGTTGACGCTCGCTTGCTGGCTGCGCCACACTGCGCCACTGCGCCACTCGTCCGCCGCCCACGACGCGACTGCAACCGCGTCCAATGACCAAGAGCTCGAGCGCGATGATATCTCCACCGTCGCAGCCGCGGTTGGCGTGCACCGCATACATACCCCTATATACATACCTACATATGTCTCGGTGGATCGACCGCCGATCCCGGGTGGCTGGAAGTGCACCCGAGTCCTCGCTAAAAATCGGCGGAGGTCACATCGGCCGCACCGCATCTACATACTTTGCGATAAACGTCTCCGTCCATCCCTTCCTTTCGCATCATCGCCCCTCCGTGCGTACCAACCTCCCATACAGAAAAGCCGTCCACGCATCGGGCAGCGCGCGCCATCGACACGACCGTTTCCGGCTCGACTTTCGCCGGAGCCGGGAATCGGTCCGGGCATGTTGTTCGACTCGGCGGTTGTCCCTGGGGATGGGAACAACTGCGCGTCTGTGTATCCTGCGTAGGTAGGATCCTGGCTGCGGCGACAACCAATGCGATGTCCGTGCGTCTGGATAGGTAGTTGGCGTGTTTCTCGAGGCAGTGGAGGGTGGGCGGAGAAGAACTGTTGGGCTGTGGAGTCATCGCTATCGAACGGGGCGGTCGGGGCGGGAGTCCGGATGTGCTCGGAGGCGCGCTCGGAGCCCGTCCCGGCGTCGCTCGGCTCGGGATTCCGGCGTCTGCTCCGGGCATCTCGCGGGTACGCATGGCGTCTAGTCCGGTTTTTTTCCTTGTTTAATCATATTCGCATTCAAACGCACCCAGCCCGGTGAGGCGGCGGTGCCATGCGGGAGTTTTCTCGGGACAAACCCGATGCTCCGATCGGTAAAGCCGATCCTCGGGCCCGACTCCCGGCATGGCACGTGGTGTTTTCCCCGCAACGTTAACGCGGCTCGTGGGGAGTTCTCTTCTGCCGCTGTTTGGTCGCCCGGGCCCGGACCGCGCGCTTCTGTTGGGGGAAAAGAGATCTGCTACCACGCAACTATGTGCATAAGTAGCATTCAGCCTTCCGGTGGGCCCCCTCCCGACGGCACGTACGTAGACGTGGTGACGCTCGCGCGGGATCTGCGGCACCTGGCCGGCACCAGAGAAAGCCGCGGGTTGGGGTAGCTGGATACATGCGTCGCCACTCGAGGACGTGGCGCGTATGGTGCTGCCATGGTTCTCGCGCGGCGCCGGAGGCGTAGACGCTCAACGTCCCTTCTAGATCCATGGCACACCTTAAGCGGGAGATCTCGGAAAAGAAGTGGAGCCAAGTCCGGCGCTGGGGCAGAGGGCCAGATTGCAGTGAAGAAGTACAGGATGCCAGACGAGCAGCGTCCGAAGAGAGTGGGGGCTGGGTGTTCGAAGCGGCTGGCCGGCCGACTTCATCAGCTGGAAACCGGGCACTGTCTCACCGGCGATACCTTCATTGGACAAAGAACCGACCAACAGACAAATGCTGGTGGTGGCAATACCGTACCCAGACTCGGAAGCATCTCTTCAAGTGTTGCTGGCACGGGAAGCACCAGCAGAAGATTCTGTGGGTTGAGGTGAGGAAGCAGACCGGGAGAAGCAAATATCGGCTTAAGATGCGGGATCTCTGCGCGGATGGGCGCTGCAGTCAGCCGAGCTCGGACTTTCTTTCGACCACAGACGTGGGACAAAGGGTGGGGCTGGACAGGGTTGAGGAGGACGCTCAGTGCGAGGGGTCGGAGTGGGAGCTTCGAGAACGGGAGGGGAAGGCTAGGGAGAGGAGCCAAGAGGCGAAGGAGCTGTGAGCCGTGCTTTAGGCGGGAGAGGAATGAGGTTAGGAGAGAGCGGGGTATTTGCGCGTATATCTTATCTGTGGGTCAGGGCGGGGGGCAGGGGGAGCCACAACGAGCTGCCCGCAGACTGATCGAGGTTGGGGTTGGACAGTGGGCCGGAACCGGCGCGTGTACATCGCCGTGACCTGATCGGGCCGCACGCGATTAATGAACCATCACCACGGACATGACGGTCTGTATCCAGTCGGCCGTCATGTTGGGGCCAGATCTCTGGTGGCAAGGAGACGGGCTCCCAGCAGCCAGAGGCGCCCTCGGCTGGGCCGACGATCTGCAGAAGCTGGTCAACCAGGAGGCCGGAACAGTCCCAGGAGCGTTCCGAACAACGACGCAGAGCTGTCTCTCACTGGAGTCTGGGATCCGAGGCTATAGTACAGCTCAACAACCGGGGGCGACGGTTCGGCCGCCGCCGACTCCTCAGCCTCTCCGAGGGCGACCATATCGGGGAACCGACGGGCGCTAACACCGCCTTTGGAGACCGGACGGGCGGAAACGGCGGTCCCCCCAGCGGAAGCCGACCTCCATCGCCGGTGGCGAAGCAACAGCCAAGCAGCCAGCGGAGGAATTGGCAGCCGAAGGGTTCGGGCGCGGTCGCTTACGCTGTCAACTGGCGTAGTGGGGAGCAGTGAAAAGGCCACAAGTTCTACCAAGAAGCCTATGACACCGAGTGCGCAGCCATTTCCCGAGCACTGGAAACGGCTGCCCGCCAACTCCACACCCTGGGACTGATGAAATCGAACCCCGGCAGTGTCCCGCCCGCAAAGGGTTGCAAGGGAATGAGAAGTCCAACGAGCGTGCTAAGCTGGCGGCGGACGAGCACGACGCCCACGGAGTGGAGTTCCTTGAAGGAGTGGAAGGAGGCAACGGCGTGGACGGACGCCAAAGCCGCCCACAGGAGGTACCAGTAGAAGCGGATCCCACCTGACGAACGCGAGCAAGCGGCTCGCCTCCCTAGCAATTGAAGACAGAACACTGACCCACTGGCCAGTACCTCAAGTGGACGAAGAGCCTGCCGCCAAGCTGATGGTGGGCCCAGACGCGAGAGCATCCCTTCCCCTAGGGTACAAGGAATGCGGTAGAAGCGCATTTAGACTAAATGCGACTCTAAAATGTGCTGCTAAATGCGCGCTAAATGCGGCCCAATGAAGGTGATAGTTGCGCTAATTGCGATATTACATTAGAAAATGCGGTAGGCTACTCAATTCAATTTTCTCGACGTGTCGATTGGCCGACCCCTATCGCTCCCCCTCCCTCCAGCAACCAACCATAAAACAAATGAAACACATGCTGGGCAGCAAAACAAAAACACATGTGTACACTCAACGATGCAATGAATGCAGAGGGATAAGCTTCCGTACCAACAGTGCCCAAAAACACCTACAAACCGTCGATTGTGTAATCTGTTTAGGCGAATTAACAATTGATCCATATCAAAAAAGTATCAATGCTTGCAGGTGGATGTTATTGCGGATGCTAAGGGTGACTCATAAAACACATATCATCGATGTTTCACGGCACGCCGCCGCCGCTGCTGCCACCGCCACTGCCGCTATAAACGACTAAGGCCTGGAGGTTCTGGTTGCTCGGCGTCAAGAAGACTCTAGATGTTCTGTCTGTCGCATCGTGTGTGTGTTGCGAGGTAAGGATTGCATTCACTGTACGTAAGGGTGCCTTTCTGCCTGTCTTGCATGTTTCTTCACGGAAAAACTTGTTATCGTTAGCCATAGTTGGCCTTGGCCATTAGCAACTGTTCCCGTCACCACGTCTTGTTCCATATTGCGCCGCCTGTCGCTTTAGTTTGCATAATTGTAAATGCAATTGTCCGGTTCGAGTCGACAGTGGTGGTAGCGTGAGCGGAAAACCAAACGTGGATAAGAGGCTGAGGGTACAGGAGGCGTACGAGAATTGGTGGAAATGGGAGGCAGAAGGCGGATGGTAACTACTGGAAGTGGGCGAGAGCTTGGCGGAAGTGGGGGCCCGGATGGATGGGAGCCTAACAGTGCCGAGATGTTTGCGAAAAGGCGCAGCAAGGAGGTTGCACAAAGGAAAGGGCGGTGTTGAGGTTGAGGAATGGCTGCGGTTCTTCGCCACACCCTTTCACGGCCCCAGCAAAAGAGGAATAAGGAGGCTGTTTCTTATGTCCCTTCCTGTGCCATTCCCGTGGCCTGGTGCGCTCTGCTAGGACAGGCTAGGGCGGAGGGCAGGGGGAGCTACAACGGACGCAAGGACAGTGGAAGGGGAAATGGATTTATGTATGTATTAGATATACATCGGCATGACCTGGATAGGTCGCATGCGATCAATAATGAACAAAAATAAAATAAATTCGCGGCGCCGGGCACCTGCACCAGCAGCAATGTATCCACCGCCTTTTCTGTCGATGGGTTCTGTGGACAGCATTCAGATTGGAAAGGCAGCGGGGAGTTCCTCGCGCACAAGCTGGGTGTCTATTGCAGAGATGGCGCGGAACGGGAGATGCGGATCAAGATGTTTGCGGTCTGGTGTGCGTGGCTGCAGGGCGGAAAGGCACTTTTGGTTTGCTTTCGGGGAATCTGTCACACAGTGCATATGTGCGGCCCGTGCAGCTGCCCGTCCACAGCCCCTCGGCCACAGCAGTGCATCGGGACGTTGGAACGGTTAGCTAGCAGCCTAGCTCCACGAGGTGCAGGAACCATGAAGGTAAGCACTGTGGATGGCGACCGGGGGCGGAATACCAGTGGGGGACAAGGGGAGTGACTGGGGCACGGGAGGGAACGGCCACTAGGAGTAAAACGGGGACGCAAGTGACGAACAAGTTCACGGCCAGAAGTCCGAGAGCCTTGGAGGATTAACTTCCAGGTTCCCACCCTGCCCTGGGCCGTTTGGTGGGGACGGGAATTCCCGCGGCGCTTGCCGCGGCGTAGCCACACGTCTGGCCCTATATAGGGCTGCAGTTATGCCCCACGTGCACGAGTGTCTCCAAGGCGGCACGCATGCGTTCGATGACTCAGCAGGTCGTCTCCAAGCAGCCGGCGGAACGTGGCACAGCGCGAGCTGCAGGCATCGACTGGCAGTTGCAAACGGACGGGGGGAGTTGCGGGGGCGCAGACATGGTATCGAGCGCCAGCACACGTGCGAGAGCACCCTGAGTGACTCCGCGGATGGGTATCTAGAATAATCTTCCAGATCGTCGCCATCCATCCTGTCTGGAGCCATGTGGACCGCCGTACATCTCCATCTCCATCTCTCGCGCTGCTGGGACCGTCTCCACACCCGATTTCGATCCTGCTGTGCACGCAGTCAGCGCCGCCATGCACGGAAGGAAGGAACACGCCCAGCGGCTCAGCTCAGGTCGCCCTCTGCATATCGAATGTCATATCTAGAGCTTTATAGGGTGCGTGCATAACGCAGGGTGCGCACTGAGGGGGCGCGCCGTGATCGGATAGGTCGACAAGACGGGCAGGCTGGGGCAGGCTGTGGAGGAGGAAGAAGGAAGAAGGAAGAAGCAAGCGAACAGTTGGCAACGCGCGGAGATCTCCGCTGGTGGACGGACGAACAAAGGAGCAGAAGACTGCGCGCGCAGCCGGTGCAATGCGACCACGGGGCTATCTAGGTATATAACTGACAATAGGCCCCCGAGCGCGACTTATGCATACACATGACACGCACCCACTCCACCACGTATGACAAGGGCTTTTTCATCAGCGGGTTTGTCCTACCTATGTCCTGGGCGGGCCAGCAGACGGAGGGCGAGTTGCACGTTTGCGCGGCCGTGTGCACGTACATTGCACACCCCGCACAGCGTCCCCTCGCGATTTCCGCGCTGCGGGTGCGCGACGACGAATCCTCTGCTGCGCCCACGCCCGTCTCCACGGTGCGATACCCGCCGCCAGCCGTTCCAGCAGGCCTCGCTCCGCACTGGTGCGTGCACACATACATAGACACCAGCATCATACATATCCATACAAATCATGCGTGCGACGCCCGCCCTCCCGCACGTCATGTCGCTCCACCGCCGGCCTGAAGGGGATATCGCACTGACTGGGCGCAGAAGCTGCGCGGTTCGGCACAGCCGGGCGTCGCCGGACTGGATCGTGCTGGCCCCGGACTGGACTGCACTGGACTGCACTGGACTGCACTGGACTGCACTGGACAACTGCCGACTTGGGCTGCGGTGAAACCCGCAGCCCCCGCCGGACCCCAACGCACGTCTCCGCGGACTCACGGACTCCAGCTGGCTCCGGACTCCCCCCCCCCTCAACGCTCGACGGCTCGCTGGTTGTCAGCTGGCGGGTGGCGCTCCGCCGACGGCCGTTTGGTGCGGGTTGCCGGCTGCGCTGCGTCTTGGTCGATGCCGACTGATCCCGAGAAGAACGCACATCTCTCCGCACGGCGCGAACGCCGGTCCTCTCGGCGGGGGGGGGGGGAAGGCGGCTCCGTTGCGCCCCGCCCGCCGTCAACACGAAGCCTACCGGGTGGGGGTCCGATCCGTCTCGACGCTCTACGGTTGTACCACAATCCACGGTGAAACTCTCTCTTCGTAGCAACACACAGCTAAACAACAAAGGCAACGGCAAAAGGGGGGAAAAAAAATACACGTACAGACTCCCTATACAACATCTCGCGAAGGCAGAAACTCATGCGGCCTGACCGGCCCGAATACTCTATACGCATACCGCGGAGGAAAAGAATACCAAGAAAGAAAGAAAGAAAGAAAGAAAGGAAAAAAACCGGATTAAAGGGGGAAAAGAGAAGTCATACCGCACAGCGCGTACCGCAAACTCCAAGTCAACGCGGGGCTGAACATCTCTGGTCCACCTCCACTACCGGATGCTTGTCCTTGATGTGTTTCTTGAGGTTGTCCTTGCGGTTGTACGTCTTGTTGCACTGCGTGCACGCGTGCGATATGGAATCGCCGCGCGCGTTGGTGGCGCACATGGATGACGTGTCGTGGCGCGTGAAGTTCGTCGTCGTGCTGAACGTGCGGTGGCAGCGCTGGCAGTAGTATGGCGGGCGCTTCTGCGGCGGCGACGGGCACGTGCCCACTGCGTTGCTATAGCTGGGTGCCGGATATAGACCGCTGCGCGGCGGAACCACCAGTCAGCGCCGGCGCACCTTCCACTGGGCGGGGCGCGGAAAGTTTACAAACATGATACTGTCCTCCCACCCGTGGTTCCTGGTGCTGCCGGTGGGCGACATCACCGGCGACAGCCACTGGTCGATGTGGAAATCGCTGGGCGCGAACCACGAGTCCAGCTGGCTGAAGGACGGAGACTGGAAGAGATATTCGCTGGTCTGTGGCGGGTCTTGCTTCTGAGTAAAAAGAGAACGGCGCGGACCGCTGGGGGAGACGACTTACGGGAGGGATTTCCAGCATCGCTAAGATATCCTCGAAAGAGTCGTGGGAAAACGATACCGACATTGCGACGAAACTCAGCGGAGGCGGGAACCGTCGAGAAAGAGCTCGGAGAAGGGCATGGTGAGAGCGGACCGCAACAGCGCCGATGTGCAATATAAAGTGCAAACGACGGGGCTTGACTTCCCGTCCTCACGCCTATATCCTATCAATCCGAACATGACAGGGGCCTGAGCCGGGACCAGCTTGTGGATACATATGGGTACCGACGAGGGGGATTTGTGGCTGCTGATCCGAGCGAACGTTACTCTGCGCGCCGGCGGCCAGCGTACATCTCAGCACTGACGTCGAGTGCGACGTGAGGCGGTGAAGTGTGCCTTGGGGCCTGGGCCATGCATGCGTGACGAAAACGCCCCGGGCCCGGGACTTGCCGGAAGGGATTGCGCTCCTCAGGTTCGCAGCAGCCTTCTCTGCACGCGCCAGTGGGAGTGCGCGGCGGGGGGTTGCAGCGCGAGGGCGCAGCCAACCTGAGGCCGGTTACGTGGCGCTCGCATTTCAGGTTCGCCGGAATACGGTTACGGACCGCCCAGCAACGAAGCCCCTCCTGGCCCCATATTGTGCGCTGCACCGCAGCAACTGCGCACAGTTGCGCGCATCATTCGGTTCGCCGGTTCCTCAACGCGCACAACTGGCCGCTGACTTGCGCCTGTCAATGGATCTTACCGCATCTTGTCTTGGCGCGTTGACCGATCCATCGGGTGAGCTTGCAGCACGGGGCGATTATTGCATTGGCGGCGCGGAGATGGATGCCCGATTCGTTCGCCGGGCGTCGCCACATTCCGGTTCCTTAGAGCTTGAAGTTGGAGTTGCAGTTGGAGTTGGAGTTGGAGTTGGAGTTGGAGTTGGAGTTTGGAGTCGGAGACTGAGGGAGGGCCGGACCATTCGTTCTCCAGTCTAGAGATGGGCTCTGGGGACCTGGTGTTCTTTCCAGCAACAGCAGTAGCGAGCTTGTGGTTGTTGGCTTGTGTCGAGTATTTATGATACCTTGTTGAGATGGCCAGACTGGTTTAGTGAGGCTCCAAACTGTCACACCGACTGCCGGCGCGTGGGGGGGGGGGGGGGGGGGGCATGGGGGGGTGGGTAGGCGGGCGGCATGGTT
>Ga0307508_10001842_pt1 | contig 23464 bp, 16 predicted proteins | sample 9_EM_MG_FD_203089 | JGI IMG/M metagenome (GOLD analysis project Ga0307508, IMG submission 203089) | Populus trichocarpa ectomycorrhiza microbial communities from riparian zone in the Pacific Northwest, United States - 9_EM | ecosystem: Host-associated > Plants > Roots > Unclassified | place... | reverse complement strand
GCGCTGACCAGGAAAGCGGGGTAAGCAGCCCAATCGGGCAAGCGTGGGGGGAGCGAGACTTTTGTACACTGTTTGCTTTCTCTCTTTCTTTCTTCTGTACTTAGACAGAATCATCATTCACAAGAAAGTCGTCCGCTGCCCTCGCTCCCGCTCCCAATCAGCCCACGATCTTCTTCTATTGCCTCGTCGCATCAAGTCTTCTCTCGCCCTCGCCCTTGACGCCATATTCACATCAACGCTGAAACCTGCTCGTCTCTCGAAGAAGCTACGACCAATTGTTTTTTACAAACGACGTTTTTGCGAGTTGGATCGGATTTTTAATACCGGAAGTTGAACTTTATCTGCCCTTTAAGTCCCCAATCTTGAATTGCAGTCTTGAAAGCCTTAAAGTCGGGGAATCGGTCACCCTCCTGCAGCGCCACTGCGACAGGGCAGGCAGGGCTCGAGGAAGCGGGTGAATTGATGAAGTCGTGAGCGGCGAGCGATGGGAAAGTGAATGACAAGCGGCGAATGGTGAGCGACGAGCTTGTGAATGACGAGCAGCGAGCTGACAAACGGCTGAGCGACTGGTGGTTGCGTGAAGAAGAAAAGAAGAGCGGGTAACGACTCCGTATAAGGATATCCATCGCCCCGTTAACTGACGGTTACTCTTCAACTCCTAGGATTTCACATTCTTTCTTCACGCAATATTCCGAGCCAAGAAATTCCTTACTAAAACTGGCATGGAAGAACCCTTGTGGCATTGTGGACTTTTTTAGCGTATGTTCTGGCATTGTAGACCTTTTCTCCTTTATGATATCAATTGCCGGCATCCCCTGATTTTGCTCTAGCTACTCTTGGACTAGTTAGCGACTGATGGTCATGGAGGCACAATAGATTAAGGGGGGGCAAAAATAGATTTGGCATAATATCGTAGGTATATATGTAGATACGCGTGATCCTCCCTCCGCTACTTGTACAAGTGACTCCTCTGCTTAGTCGTCTCACAGGTATTTCTCCCATAGGTGGTTTTCTCTCGTGATTGCGAGTGCCCTCTGGTTGAAGGTCAACATTCGCATGCGATTGAACTGCAGTGCATGCCATTCCCTGCAGATGACGGAGATGGCCCGTTCCGGGACCAACTAACGCTTGAAAGTGATCTTAACGGTATCCCAGGTAATGTTGTAGTCGTAATCCTTCGGCGGGATAGTGTCCACTTTCTGTTTCTTCAAATAGTCCTCGAACCAGCGGAATACATACCTTAGTCATAAGAAAGCGGCAAGGGTGTATGTAGATCTTTTGATTGTCGCCGGTGGCTTTTTGGCATGCAGCCCCTCCCTGTCGGACATAATGCTCCATGTCATCTATGTAAAAGCTGTCGGCAGCGAGTACTGAAGCGCCACACAACGGCGAAAAACGATCAGAAGCACAACAACTTCCATCGTTTATACTGCAGTTACAGCGCTCTTCACCAATCCTCACACATCTTGTCTTCCCAACATTTCCCTCTCCCGCAAGGTAAATCAACGACGCAGCTTGGATATAGAAAAGGAGCTTACTTTAATGGCCATAAGTATCTATCGGTTCTATCCGTATTTAACGCTTATTTAGGCTCGGGAGTGTAGAGATGCTGCCGGCGCTGGGTAGTTGTCCATTCGGGTTAAAGGTGACCCCAACTAGAGGCCAGCATTGCCCTGCGCTGTAGATGTTAACACTGCATGCTGACTTGCTGCGCCGATCCCGACCGCCACACCCGCGCTCTGGCGATATATTTATATTACATACATTGTAGATGAGTGTCAACGCACATGACCACCGGACGTTGGATGTCAAGGCGTACATATGCCTTCCAGATCACTAGTTCCTGCGCGTATTATTTCCGCGATGTACTGCGTCCAGCCTTTATACCGATAGTAAAGGAGAAACTCGAGCAGTCCAAAGTTTATGTACAGAATGTTTCGTAAAATGCATGATTCATGCGGTTATTGCAGGCAAGAAACCTGAGCTGAGGCCGAAAGGGAAGAAAAACTAAAAGGGCAAATAAGATCGAGAAAAGAAGAACTCCAGGCACCAATATCCAATGTCAACGCTCCCGTCCATGCCACCCCTTCACGACCCTTCCTTGCTCCGTCATTCACTATCAATCCCTCCATCCATCGATTCTTCATCCATCCATTCCCATCCATCCATCCGTCCACCGTCCATCCCTCCATGCGCCCATCGCCCACCTACCAATCGTACCCACAGCCCGACTGCCTGCTACGGCGTATTAGACGGCGCCGTGTGCGTCGGCAGCACGCTCTGCTGCGACTCTTTGGGCAGCTTGCTCAGCAGTCCGAGCCTGCGCAAGAAGTGGAGCAGCTTGCTCAGCAGCCCGAGCCTGCGCAAAAAGTGGAGGAGCCTGCTCAGCAGTCTGAGCCTGCGCAAGAAGTGGAGGATGGGGCGGTCCTCGCCGCTGGAGTGCTTCTTGACGAGGACGATCCAGAGGGTCAGGGCCATGAAGGCGACGGTGGGAATAGCCGCGTACATCCAGAACTGGGCGTGGGTCCGGACGGTCGCCTCGCCGGGGGCGAGGGCGAAGTACGACGTGAAGAAGGTGAGCGGCAGGAAAATGGTGGTGACGACCGTGAACATGGACATGGTGTCGGCGCTCACCCTCGCGCGTGCTTCGAGCTTGTCGGTCTGCAAGCCTCGCAACAGGCCGCGCGCGTCCGTGACCAGTCCGCCAATGCGCGCGCGGAATTCCTCGCGCTCGTCGGTGACCATCTTGAGCGCGTCCAGCACGATGCGGTTGTGCTCCTCACGCAGCAGCGGCAGTGGCATGCGGAAGATGTCCTGGTTGAATCCTTTGACGCGCTCGTCCCACGCGTGGTTGCGCACGAACGCGGCCAAGTCGTCGAGCACCTGCAGCTGTGCCTGCACTAAGTGCGCGATTGCGCTCAGGTCCGCCATGTACACGCCGAGGTCGCGCTTCAGCGCGTCGCCGAGCTCGCAGTGCTTGGCGTGGTCGTCACTGTTGCTGGTGCTGGCGCTCCACACATGCGTGTGCATCTGCGCGCGCAGCTCCTGGTACGAGTTCAGTGGCTGCCACAGCGGAAGAGGGAGAGGAGAGCACGGACAAGGTTAAGCGCCTTTTCGCGCAGTTGGTCGAGCACACGGCGCCTCGAGAAGCGCATGAGCGTCGCGATCATGTGCACAAGCAGATGCAGCGCGCTAACGCGGCACTGGTGCGGGAGGAATGGCTGCGGGTTGGACATTTCATTGTTCGCTGTGCGCGCCATGATGATGAGGTCTGCGTGTCTCGGGGGTCAGCGGAAGCCACAAGTTCGGACGGGGAGGGGCGAACCGCTGTTGATGACGGCAAACGTGGTCTGGTGCACAAAGATCTGCTGCACGCCGTCGCGCCCGGGCTGGAGGTCCTGCTCGAGCTTCCCGACGGCGTGGCGGTAGTTCTCGAGCGACGCTGCGTCCCGGTCGCCGTGGGACACTCCGCAAGTCAGATGCGGCATCGACAGCAGCAGCCGGAAGCGCTTGGGCGCCGGGAGGGCGCGCAGGAACACGGCGGGCTGGAACCGGTTGTCTGTACTCCACTCGGGTGCGGGGAAGGGCTCCAGCGCGCCGTTGATGTCGGCGGCCGGAGGCACCAGCTCGGACGGCAGCCCGTTGATGGCGTCGTACAGCTGCACGTGCGGCGGCGGCGCTTGCTGTTCCGCGGTTGGCACATGGATGAACTCGCTGCAATCCGTCAGCTTGCACGGTTGTCACAAGGGAGTGGGGGGACACACAGCACTTCGACGGGCCGGAGGGTGTCCTGGGCCGGATCTGGCCTGTACAGCTCGTTTGCGACCGGCGGCAAGGGGAGTTTGACGGGCCAGTGCTGTTCGACTTCCGTCGTGGCGGCGAGGGACACGGGCTCCTCCTCGTCGCTGCCGTAGCTGACAGGCTGCTGGTTGAGCGCGTAGAAGTGGCGCACGAAGTGGGCGGCGTCTGGCCGCGGCGGGTCCGCGGCGTAGTTCCAGCGCACCGGGGCGTTGCCGTCGATCCGGATGATCGGGTGCCGCGGGACACGCGGCCTCTGCGGCGGCGGCGTGGTGGCCCCAGCGGCGGACGGCTGCGGTAGCGGCGGCGTGGCCGCCGTAGTTGGTGATGGTGTCGGGCGCGCCATCTGGAGAGCGTGCTGGTGTGTGGGTGGGGCTGAGGAGGAGGATGAGCTCGCCATTGCCGCTGCTGTCCGTCGTTCGTGCGTATTTGGCAATCGAAGCCCGGCGTCTGGATATCTGTGTTTGGCGATCGAAGCCCGGCGTCTGGATATTTGTGTTTGGGTCGGCGGCACCAGTCAGTCTTAGCGTCAGAGATCGGCGGACGGGACGGCGATACTTATGGCGTCCTCCCCATCCGGTGGCGGCGACTGCTGCGTCCGGGCGCAGATACATATGTGCTGCGCTGCGCCGTGCTGTGAACTGGGCTGTGCCGGGGCGGGGCGGGCGTAACCGTCTTGCTGTTTACCAGCGAGTGAGTGAATAAGTTGAAAAGTGAGACAGTGGAGGACTGGCCGTGAGGCATGTGCTGCATTCTTGTTTCGGCGTTGCACTCGGTGGGATTAGGGAGGTTCTGCAACCCCCCGTGAACTACAAGTACAACTATCACCACTGCAATGGACAGGGGGTCCTACTTAATTGCGGCAAACCAACACGCTAGCTATCGTGAAGACCAGCGCCCTGGTCACCTCCGTCAACTACTGAAGTTCATTGGCGTAAACTATAGAATGTAAGCAAAGACACTGATTGGATGGCAGTGCCCAGGATAGGGGTACAGACTATGCCACCTCTCTTGTGCCCATCTCCAACCTGTTGACAACACACAACACAACACAGGCAAGCAACAATGCCTTTACAAATTTCTCCCACTATCGCTGCCAGATGTTGGTCATCCACACCAGCGGGTGCAATGTATCACAACCCTTCTTCACGGACCAAGCCAGGTGGTAAAGAACTACACACCGAAGCGCTAAAATACCTGCTATCCAACGAATACCTAAAATTTCTATCGATCATCATGACGATACCTGGTGTCTGGAATACCTCCGATTCACCCCGCGCCTCAATCAAGGAAATTGCATTTGTCCTTCGAATCCCTTCCCTTTTCCAACGTCCATCTGCCGCACTGTCGCGCCAAACACTTGTCTTGCGGGATTGTACACACCAGACTTGTCTCTTGCGGTGCCGCTCAAGACACCTGTCTTCTGTGGTCTTCCAAACCTAGATGTATCGTCCCCTGCTAGCTGACTTCTGCACTGCCTCGCCCCCACTCCATAATTCTACTTTGCGCCTTGGGTTGCAGAACCTCACATCCCTCACGAACAAGCTAAGCCCACCTGGTAACCCTGGATAGTTGTAGTTGTGGTGCACGGAATCTGCAGAACCTCCCTATATATATTATCTCGCTGAGGTAAACTTCTAAGTGACGTTAGCCGCATGCTAACGCGCATAGAGACTAGCGCCGTGAGCCCCAGACAACGTCATGTGATGAATACGCGCCCGAGCGGACACGTTACCAGTACATATGTCGTGATTGTACAATGTGAAGAACCCTAATGGTTGTGCCACGGCTTGCCTCACTGCCTTGCACAACTGGCAGTCATACCCACCGTCCTGGACAATCCCATACAAACGGGCGCGCCCGTACACGATCTCTCTACTATCTTCTCGGAAATATCCCTATTCGAGCATGCCACCTCGCACAGCCCCCCCCCCTCCCTCCCTCCCTCCTTTCGCCAGCAAAGCCCGAACCACGTCACTGTCCACGTAAAAAACCAGTAGTAGCAGTCTCACGTTGGATCCCTCCACCAACCGCCATACCCTCGAGAGTCAAACGCGGTAGGACGGTGAGGAGGTTAGCGATTCCAACTCCAGCGGCCCTGACGAGGATCTACTGGAGGATTTCAGAGTTTCTGGTCTGACGCCGGCCCTACGAGGCCAAGAATCCCGCATGCAATGCTGTACCAGAGAGCAGTGCGGGGCACTCGGCGGAAAGTTGTGCTTATTGCCAGACTCGGAAGGTAAATCCCCACATCCAAGGGCAAGTACTTCTACAAGGAAATGCCATCTACAGGCTGGGAGGCAGGGGAAAAGCGGCCGCGGGGAACTACAGACTGACTGGGGATCAGAAGTTGTGGTATGTACACACGCGCGCTCAGGAGAAGTAATAGGGAGGTTCTGCAAACCTCCGTGCTCTAGATTTTGATTTATCACCACAGCAACGGACAGGGGTCCTACTACATAGAGGCAAGCAGATACGCTACCTGAAGAGCAGACCAGGGCCCTGGTCAACACCGTGATTTACTGAAGCTCACGAGATAGCGTGATTTAAAAAATGTAAACAAAGACGATGATTGGACGGGAGCCACAAGGATAGGGGTATAGACGACCCATCATCTCACGTATCCACTTGGGCACCGACTTCTTGACAACAACACACAAAGAAACGATGCCTCTACACCTTTCTCCCGCTATGCTCGCTGCAATTATCGAAGCAATTGATACGCCTATACCGATGATGCTGTTCCACCGACAACAAAGAGTAAAACATATCGCAACTCTTCTTCACGGACCTACTCGAGTAGTCAAGGACTATGCACCAAAGCGCTGTATCACCTACGATCCAACGAATAAAATGACTATCGACGATAACTCCGACGATTGGTGCCTTGAATATCTGCGTTTTACTCGGGCCAAGATCAAGGAGATTGCATTTGTACTCTAAATCCCTTCGGTTTTCCGCTATCGTATCCGATATACGCCCTACGATGCTCTTGTGTTGGTACTCTATTCGCTGGGACTGAGGCTGTGAAGGTGGACGCGGAAAGGTTGCCAGGCTAGGACAAGCAGCTGTACTCGGTGCTGGCTGATGGAAGGACGGAGGAGAAGGTCTTGGGTAACAGGTAGCGGGTACAAATGAAGATGGAGGAGGAGGTGGTGGCGGTGGCGGTGGTGGTGTTGGTGATGGCGGGAGTTGATAGGAAGTGGGAGTAAATGAGGAGATGTCTGAGGAGTCTTGACTAGCGAAGAAGGTTCTGATAGAAGGAAGTGAAGTCATGATGGCTGCTCGGTAACTTGGATGAGACGGAACTTGTTGGCGGGATTCACAGCAGGATTTACGGACTGGTATTTATGAATGTTCGAAGTTGGATCTCATGATGCAGCCATAAAGCTCATCACGGGCCTGTCCTCAACAGTTTGACGCACCTTGTACTTCTCATTGTTGAGTTGCTCGGTCCTCCCACGATCATTCACATTCTCTCTGCGCCTCCTATCCTCAACAATAGTCTCCTATTTGCAACTTACATCCAACACAATCCCAACTGTGGTCTCGCGCAAGCAGCGGTGTTGCGCAACGAAGCTGTCGGGACTGGTAGTACCGCGGCGGCACTCTGATGCTCCCCGCGACCATCTGCCTCCTCTCTGCACCCTCCCATCCTGAACTGTAGTCTTGCACAATCCGCGGCGTCACTTGGTTATCTACCTCTTCTTCACGATCTCCTATATACCTCGGAAAGCCTTCTGAGTTGCGCGCAACAATTCTCACTGTTGCACAGGGATATCGCCCTATAGCAACTACCTACCTAATTAGTTCGTGCACGGTCGCGCCCCCACCTTATAGTTCTGGCTCACGCTCACGGTCTGCAGAACCTCTCAGTTTTCGTGAGCAAGCTAAACCCCTATTGTACCCCTGGATAAATCACGCTCTAGAGCACGGAATCTGCAGAACCTCCCTAATAGGAAGAAACCTGAGTGCAACCACGTTGTTTCTTTCCCTGCATTACCGACGCTAGATGCAAGGGTGGTGGCATTAAGTACGGCTTTCGCTGGAAGGAAGATAGATGTTGAGGGCAATCCTCTCACGGGCGTTAGCCGGCTTTTGATATTGCGCTAGTCCGTAAACACTCTAGCGTCTGGCTTTGTGCGGCTAGCGGCGCTTGAAGTTTAATCACGATATCTAGGGCAAACATTCGCGGGAGCCGCCAGAACCGATTTATCTGTTGTAAATCAGCCACCCTTATTAAAAAAAAAAAAAAAGTCCGCCAGATCATCTATCATGTTCCTCCGTTCTGCCAATCCAAAGTCTTCTTTTCCGTAATTAGGAGCTTTTGATGTACGAGTTCGTCGTCAAAAGTGTCGGGCTTCACATGCTCCCACCACTCTAGAGTAGTAGTGCGCGTATCTGCCCGCATGCACATAACCCTGACGAGATCGCGCGATCAGCGACAGGTACATACGTATGGACATACTTCAGTCGACCGGCCAGCCAAGTTGCGTCGACGCAGCTCGCCTCGGCATGGCCAATCGCCGGCGCCGATATCTGGCAGGCGGGCAGCCGAGTGGGGTCCGCCCGTCCGCCCGCCGTCCCTTCACTTCCTTTCTATTATTATTATTAATTCTTTATTCTCTCCGGTCCGCTTCGGGCCCCTGCAGGTGGGATTGGCCGAAACGCGAATGTGCGTGGGTGAGCGATGGAAGCAGCGGTGTCCTTGACTGTCAAAAAAGATCGTTGTGCCTCTCGCGTACGGAAATGAGGAGTATATAGTAGCCATCCACTAGGAGGAGCAGAAAGATAGCGATGCGTTGCTCAGTGCGGAACCTGCCATGGGCCGGGAGGACAAACACCCAGCAAGGACTTTTCATGTCGTCTCATCGGACGAACCAACCAACTGCGGAACCGATTCAACTGGAGCCGGGTAACCACCGCCACGCCTGCAGGATATATCGCTCAGGCAGCGCGCGGCGGCGAAGGCGAAGGGCTCGGATCTGATGGATAGATGGACTTGGGTCCTATAGTAAATTGAAGGGAGAAAAGGAGTCTGAAGGTGGACTTCTGCGAAACCCACCTTGTTCACTGTGGGAGTAGGATGATCCAATATGATATCCATTGCCGGGCATCCGCTGATTCTGCCCTAACCACCCTTGGACTAGTTAGCGACTGTTACTCATGTGCCGAAATCTCGTAGGCATAGCTACATGGAAGCACAATAGATTAAGGGGGGCAAAAATAGATTTGGCAAAATATCATATCTATTATACGCGTGATCCTCCCTCCGCTACTTGTACACGCTCAGTCGTCTCCCACCAGATGTGCTCCTACGTATTCACGGTGCGACCAGTTAATTAACGCCTGCAATGTACATAGAGATATGTGCAGGAGGCGGCAGGCATGTCATGGGTGACACCTGCTCTACGATAGCAGCTAGTTGGCCTGGTTTCTGAGACAGTCAGTGGGCACTCGACGTGCGGGTTCGTGCAGCGCTCAACTGACATCTCACGTCTCCGACTGTCAGCAGCAGTCTGTGGGAGGGCGTGCATCACGCTCGATGGAAAAAAAATAATCGAAATCGTCCCGTGGACGGGTTGCGTCTCTGTCATCAGTGTCTGCTTCATTTTCTCCGCGAAACAACCTACAATACCTCCATCTCTTGCCATCCATGCCAACATCCATGCCGACATCCTTCCTGCTGCTCCTCCGGAAGGCGCCTTGCGCCGCTCGTGTACGCACCGTCGTCACACCAGGGATATGACTTTGTCTGGTGGGCGGATCTTCAGCTCCGGGACGTTCGGACCGGGTCGCTTATCTGCACGATGGTGCAGAACCTCCATGCGACACCGGCCGACTCCCGCGCTTGTTGCTGCACCTGTGAGGCCGGATCAGAACGGGTCTTGGGTGGATATGTCATGGTGGTAGTAGCAGTCGACCAAGGAGGAGGGGCGGGAGGAGGCAGGTCCCGCCGCCTGCGAGTGCAGGCTGGGCGGTATGCAAGTCCGGTTTCGTTTTGGTTTTCTTTGTTTTGGTAAAGAGTGGTGGAAGGCCTGTGGTAACGGGGGAGGCTCTGGTGGAGGTGACCGAGAACGGATGGCAACGGAAGTCGGGTAAAGGGTAGTGGAAGGCAGTGGTAACGGAGGAGGCACTGGTGGTAGTGCCAGAGGGAGTGCCGGGGTGGGAGAGGGATGTGGCGGTTGTGGGGGTTGTAGAGTCGTCAGAAGTAGTCTGACCGTATTTGTGTCGGTGAGGATGTATCAGTGATAGCTGCATCTTGATGGGAGACGACGTGAGTGCATATTTGCATCTGATGTCGCGAGGTTGAGGCAGGAACGAACGAAGGCAGGAACGAACGAAGGCGGGGAAGTCGGGGGAGTCTTTTATTGGGTGGAACTGTAGTGTTCGAGGTCGGTAGGGCTTAGGGCTGGGTCGCAGCGCCACATTTTGACCGACGGACGTTGTCACGGGGGCCGCGTAGAAGCAGACGCCGCACGTGACTTCGTGCACATCAACTTATTTGCGGTTTCGCGAAACGTTCGAACCGGGGAACTTTCTCAGCCCACCTACGGTTCGACAAAACTTCAAATGAGTAGACTACGGTCTGTTGCAACGGTGCTCGGATGCTCTCATTCCTGGGCTGTGCGTTCAAGTCCAGCATTATCTACTCGACCAACCAGGAAGTGCGCCAAACCGATAGTTCTATTCTGTTGGTGAACGGGGGCACGCACCGCGTGGTTTCAACCGGATGGTGTCCGGGGAGGACAGATTCTGCATCATGAGCCACCGAAGGTCAAATGTGTTGTGAACAGGATAAAAGCGAGAAACCGTGCCGGACAGTAGCACGTAGCCGCAAGTATGGGCGCATGTCGTGTGTATATATCTCAACGGCCGGATGATCACTACCGTATCGGTCCGTTCGCTACAGTACTCACCGTCGTCGTCCTTGCCGTGGCTGCTTGTGCCGGCCCTGTAGGAGGCCTGTCCCGAGCAGGCGAAACACGGCCAACAAACCTCAGCCGCACCCGTACCAACTAGTCTACTCTACGTATATCTATGCGTCCCTACCCGACCCTCAAATCTCCACAATCCGCCAGCTAGCAGCGGATACGATTCGGGCGCCGTCGCGCCCCTATTCCTCATGGCGCGCCGTGCACATATATAGCCCGTGTCCCGCGCCGTCTCTTGGTGCTCTCATCCACCGCATCACGATCCCGATTTACAATGCAGCTGACGCACCTGGCCCTCGTTGTGCCTGTTCTCTTCACCGCGGCGAGCGTGTCGCAGCCGGCGTCGCAGGAGCAGTACTTCGCCTTCCCGCCTCCCCCGTCGAGCGGGCACTGACGCGCGCACAGGAAACGCGACGCGCTCGCCGCCGTAGCGGACGACTACTTCGCCGCCTATGAGCACGACCATTCGTTCCGCGGCACCGCGTACCGCAGGAGGGGGACGTGCCGAGCTGGACGTGGGAGAGGTGGCTATCCGAGGCCCGCGCCCATTGAGCCATCCGAGCCAGCCGAACCGGCGGAGACGCCCTCCGAGCCGACCGAACCGTCCGAGACATTCACCGCGCCAACCGAGCCAGACGAACCGGCGGAGACGCATAGGATCTCCGAGACGGAGACGCCGAAGCCGACGCCGTCGGGCGGCGACCGCGGCAGGGGACGGCGCCGGCGGAGGTAGCGCGCTGGATCTGGGCACGAACCGGGGGTTTGCGGTGATAGTGCGGTTGGTTTGTTCCGCGTGCTCGTCCCGTCCCTTGTATCTGTCACTTCCAGCGGCGGCGGGACCGCGGGGGATGTTTGTGAACATGGGCCCTCACTCGCGCACTGCGATTGAGGTTCGTGGGTGTGTATCGGCTGAGGCCAGTGGACGGGTCTGGGATGTGTAGTGGGTATGTAGGTTGCCATGATTTATGTAGGTGATCGCACAATAATCTGATTAAACCAAAAAAAAAAAAAAGTACATCGGTTGCCCAATGTATACGGTTGTGTAAGCTGCACACCTGAGATGGAGGCAACGGATCAGCTGGGCCGAGGGAAGGGAGCAGCTGTGGGCGGTACGTACGGTTCGCGTCGGTGCAGGAAGGAGTGTAGATCCGAGTGCATTACCGTGGGGCGACGGTGATGTCATCAATCGCCGAGATACGTCATGGCGATATCGTATTTATGTGCTTCGCTCCACCGCCTCGCGCCGAGTGAGATCCGAGTATGCGCACATGCAAAGTAGCTCGACGGTACCGCTACAGCGACCGCCTACGGTCCGCACCGCCGAGCGCAAGAAACGTACGACACGGAAAAAGCAACGAGCGCAGGCGGCTACAGAGATCGATGGGCACTTCACGTGCTAGTGCATTGGCTACATACGCACGATACATTCTGCTCTCGCCAATCCGCCCACCCCGCCCGGCACACTACTTCCCCGGCCCCGGCCCCGCCTGCCCAGCCCTGCTCCTTCTGGCGTCGTCCTGTCCGCGAACCTTGTCCGGCATCAGCTCCCCTCTGGCGCAGCGCAAGAACGCAAAGAAACTCACCAGCATCCAGCTGAAGCCGTACGCGCCCACGCCGGCGGCCGTGGTGATGCCCAGCAGCACCCACGACTGCGGGTTGGCCAACGACTTTGTCAGGTTCGTGCGGAGAAGAGGCATACTTTTTTTTTCTTTTTCGCTTTGTTTGCGTGCTTGGTTGTGTTGCGTTGTGCGGTGTGTTGATTGCGAGGAAGGGTGGACGGGCAGTGGGGAAGGGGCGGCGGGGTTTAAATACGCGTTCACTGGAGGTGGAGGGTGGAGGGGAGGGGGGTGGGCACACTATCGTCGAACGGATAGACACGGGGGCGACATGCATACAGTCACTGGTCACTGGTACTTTTAGTGATGCGAACCAGGTCTCATTATGCCAGAAAAGTGCATATGGGCAGTCGGTAGACGGCGCCGACGTCCCAGTACTTCCTTCTGACGCCGGCCCAGGTGCTGTCGGCGGCAACGCCCTTGTCGGCGTCGGCGTCGATGTCGATGTCGACGTCCGTCCACTGCGTCTGCAGGCCCGCGTCCAGCAGGTCGATCTCAACCACGCGCGTGTAGACGTCCCAGGAGACGCGCCGGTCCGCGCCGAGGCCGTGGAAGAAGCCAAAGCGGCCGCCGTCGGGCTCCAGCAGCGCGATCACGAGCTCGTTGAAGAACGTTTTGAGCGCGCTGTACGGCTCCGCAAATGTGTCGAAGTAGATCGCATCGAACGTCGTGCCGGCTTCGACCAGAGGTAGCAGTGCCTTACGACGACGACGGCGAGTGTTAGCTGAGTCGCCCGCCATCTCCGCGGAAGGGAGGAACGCTATACCTGCTGCCATCGTCCCTCCAGCACCGTGACCCCCTTGCGGCCCATCCATCCGTCCTTGCGCATCTTGTCGAGCACGTCCGGGTGCGCCTCGACGATGTAGTGTTCGCTGTCCTCGTCGATGCGGCGCTGGAAGGCGGTATCGACGATTCCCATTCCGAAGCCGACGTTGAGGACCCTCCTGCGCTTCTTCGCCCCGTCCTCCGGCAGGAGCAGCTCGACGCTTTTGAGCATGATTTCGGATTCCCACGCCATCATGACGCCGTTGCTGTCCTGGTCGAGGAGCTTGTCGTCGGCGTAGTCGAGCTTGCTCGCGAGGTACTTCTGCGGGTTGACGTCTACTGGGCCGTCGTCGTTGTCGTCGCCGTCGTCGTCGCCGTCATCGCTGTCCAACTGTGCGAACCGCGCAAGGAGAAGTTCGGCGCGAACACCGGCTTCGACGATGAGCTCGTAGACGGCGCGGCTGGTCGGGCCGGCGCGGAACGCGATGCAGCCTGGCGTGTCGTCGGCGGCGTCGATGTCGTTCCAGATCGCGCCGTTGAACAGCAGGAGCCGCACCGTTTCCGATGCGGCGAGGACGTCGCTGGGGCTGCTGGTGGCCGAGAGCGAGGACACCGCCGCGTGCAAGGGTGTTGTGAGCGTCGTCGGTTCCTGGATCTGGGCACTTGAGGATGCCAGGAGCGTCTGCAGCGTGATGACGTCGTGGGCCCTAGCGGCTTGCAGCAATGCCGCGTCTGCCGCTGTCCATGCAGGAGCGTCGGCATCGCTCTCGCACGGAGGGGTGGCGGAAGACATCGCGAAGTTCGTGAATGGGGGACGACGGCGGGGAGAATGGCAGTGGCAGGGGGTGGTGCGCAAAGTATGTGGGCTGGGTAAATTCGGATGGATTGGCCGGGTAACCGACCGGACCCAGAACCGCAGAGCCGCATACTGCCTGCCAAGGAACGAAACCGTGTCCCCAGCCGGAAGAAAACTGGCCCTGCTCCTCTCACAAGGAGCTATGATCACAGTATGGTGATGAGTTCAAACCGCAAGAACTCCCACACCATGGTAGAGCCAAACCCGAGCGAGCGAGAGCGGTAGAACAAAAAAAAAGTACGACTACGGCGAGGTATGTAGGTTGACGATGGCAAAAGAAGTGAAATCAAACGGTCAGAACTGTACAGTCTAACCGCCCTTCCTTTCTCCCGCCGGTACCGGTGTTCCTGTCCTCTTGGCCGACTCCAGCTTCCGTCTCTCGCCATCGAGCTGTTTCGCCATCGTGGAATCAGTACCCATCATCTCGCCGTGCCTGTACCGGTGGAGAACGTACCACCTGCTTGACCCGATCGACCGCCTTCCTGTCGTTTCCCTTGACCTCGGCCAGACTGTATGGCTCCGAGATCATGACCGAGTCGAGCACGACGATCTGCTTCTCGTGCCAACGACACGGCATGCTGTTGTTCGCGAGCATTAGCCTCCGCATCCGTCGCCATTCACAGCCACCGGAGAAGACTCACGTCCTGCTGAGCGCATCGAAGATGTCCTGCCCCTCCCGGGTGACGCCCTTTCCGACGCGAGCGAGTCTCTTCTGCTCCTCGGCGAGGGCCACTGCCTCCCTGCCGGAGGGGGCTCCGACTCCGACGCGTCCGATCTTCGGCTCGGCGCCAGCAAAGCCCTTGCGCGGCTGGGCGGCAGCGGCGACAACGGCAACGTCCTTCAGAAACGACACCTTGATGATGCGGACGTCGTGGGGTCCCGGACCGGTGGGCGAGGCGGACGTGATGACAGAGACGGTCGATGTGTGCGCGTCGTAGGCATAGACGGTGCCGGTGATGTGATCGTCCAGGATCGTGGTCAGGCGGACGCTGCAGGACCGGTGTCAGCGGACAGGCGGCGTGGAGATGCGGGGGAAGGGGATGAAGGAGAGAGGGAGGGATGCACCGGAGTCCGAGTGCCCAGTCGAGCGCTGCCAGGGGGTTCGGACCAGGGCTGTTGTTGGCGGGGCCGCGGGCGGAGGGCGTCACCGAGGTGGGGCGGCGGTCCATTGCACGTCCGGATTGAGGGGGTATCGTGAATGGAGATGATGGCGGACGGGAGCGGACGTTGGTGGTTGGCGCTGGTGGTGGTGGTGGTGGTTGGCGGCGGTTGGTGGTGATGGTGGCGGTGGGACGATGATGATGATGATGAGGACGAAGAAGACCGGAAAGGAGCGACGGGACAGACAGCAAGAGAGCACTCAGGAACGAAGCGACAGAAAAAGAAAATAAAGGAAGAGAACAGAAAGCGAGCAGGAGAAACCCGAATGTTCGTCACGAGGGAAGAACGATGTATAGGAGTCCAGGGCAGTAACTTAGCTCGAGTTGAGCCTCGCGATATTTTCTGGGGTGGAGGGGAGCCTGTTGCGGAGAGGGAGGCGGGGACAGGGGGGGCGGGCGCAGGCGACGAGGGGCGGCAAAGCGGGGAGGCCAGGTCGCAATGGATGGATCGTGACGCTGCGGGCGGTCGCGACTCCACCAGGCGAGAGTACGTGCAGCATTTCGAATTGAGCGTCGATTTGATTATCGCGTGCTCGGCTTCGTCGCCGTCGAGATAGTGTTGAGGCTGAAGATGGTGGCGATCTTATCCGTTATCTGTTATCTGATAGATCGTTTTGTCGTTTGTGGGCGGTGCCAAGCCTGTCGCATTGCCACGCCAGCCCGCACGATTCGCGTGCAAGAAGAACGCCCAGAAACAGAATTCTTTGTCCTCTTCGTCTTCGTCTTGCACCACGTCTGGCTGTGTTCCTCTTCTAGACCGCCATTTCGTAATCGCCGTCCTAGCTCCCAGTCGACGTAGTCCGCCGATCCATACCCTTGTCGTCGCCGAGAACAACCGACAGCAAGCAAGGAAAAAAAAATGGGTCTGAACAAACCCACTCCGTCGGATACATAACCGTTGCCTTCTTTCCTTCCTCTTCACTTCTTCTTCTCTTCTTCCATCATCGTCCGCGACACTCCTACAGCCAACATCCACCTACAAAAGAAAATCCCTTGCGACCGCGACTTCTCGTAAACGAGAGTTCCGCCGCGATAAGAGGATTCATACACGGATTGCACGCATGCGATTGTTTCCCACCGTCTTCACTTCCCAGGTATGTCCATTGTCAATCTGTCTTCTCCCTCCTCCGCTTCTCCGCCTTCGATGAGGGGTCGCCATGAACGCACTAGATTGCTGGCTAGTGTGCGCACGCCGGCAACGCCGTGATCCTCCTTTCTTTTTTCCTTTTTTTTTCCCGACTCGTTTCTTTCTGTTCCCGACTTTCCCCGCCTTGCCAATCCGTCGATTGAGCGAGAGTCGTGCTGACTTGATCTCGAAGGATTATCTCTCAGGTATGCGCCGTCACGGCGATGATGATCGATTCCATCATCGCGACTCAATTGATACTGATGTCTGCACAGACCACATCTGGAAGAACAGCTCAAACTAAAACGGCATTGCGTCATCCATCGTGTAAATTCCTGTCGTTCGAAAAACCATCCCGTTGCTTTTTGTCCTCCGCGCAATGCTCTCCCGCCAGATCCTTCTCAAAACCTTCAAGCCTTCCGCCGCGTTCCAGCGAAGGGGACTCGCAACCGTTGTCAACTCGGCCCACCAGGCCACCGGCGCCAGCACCCCCAAGGCCATAAAGGACCGCGCTACCTTCACCATTAGGGTATGTTCCCACTGTTGACTGCAGGGAGTTCTACCCCGGACTGACCGGTGCAGGGTGGACCCGTTCACCACGGAACGTCCTTCGGCGCCCGCCAGACTATCTCCGGCGAGGCTGTCTTCACCACCTCCCTCGTCGGCTACCCCGAGTCGATGACCGACCCGTCCTACCGCGGCCAGATCCTCGTCTTCACGCAGCCTCTGATCGGCAACTACGGGGTCCCGTCCGACGTCCGCGACGACGCTGGTCTCCTCAAGTACTTCGAGTCCCCACACATCCAGGCTGCGGGTATCGTCGTCGCCGACCACGCCGAGAAGTACTCGCACTGGACTGCGATCGAATCCCTCGGAGACTGGTGCGTGCGCGAGGGCGTCCCTGCCATCTCGGGCGTCGACACGCGCTCGATCGTCACGTACCTGCGCGAGCAGGGCTCGTCGCTGGCGCGCATCACCATCGGCGAGGAGTACGACGCCGACCAGGACGAGGCCTTCGTCGATCCGGAGCAGATCAACCTCGTCGCCAAGGTCAGCACCAAGCAGCCATTCCACGTCTCGTCGACCGGTGACCTCCACGTCGCCGTGATCGACTGCGGCGTCAAGGAGAACATTCTGCGCTCGCTTGTTGCGCGCGGCGCGTCTGTCACCGTCTTCCCCTGGGACTACCCGATCCACAAGGTGGCCCACCACTTTGACGGCGTGTTCATCTCGAACGGGCCCGGTGACCCGACGCACTGCTCGCCAACGGTGCACCACCTGCGCAAGCTGATGGAGTCGTACCCGGGCCCGGTCATGGGCATCTGTCTCGGCCACCAGCTGCTCGCACTCGCGGCGGGCGCGAAGACGGTCAAGCTCAAGTACGGCAACCGCGCGCACAACATCCCGGCGCTGGACCTGACCACGGGCCGGTGCCACATCACGTCGCAGAACCACGGCTACGCGGTCGACGTCAAGACGGTGCCTGCCGACTTCCAGGAGTACTTTGTCAACCTCAACGACGGCAGTAACGAGGGTATGATCCACCGCACGCGGCCCATCATGAGCACGCAGTTCCACCCGGAGGCCAAGGGCGGTCCGCTCGACTCGGCCTTCCTCTTTGACGCCTACATGGTGCAGTGCGAGACCTACAAGCAGGAGCAGGCGGGCATCGTCCCGTCGCGCGCGGGAAGGCCAAACCCACTCCTCGTCGACATGCTCGCCAAGGAGCGCGTCGGCGTCCAGCCCGAGCACAAGACCGAGCCCTTCGCCGCTGTCGAGAAGGCGGTCGTTCGCGAAGCGGAGGCCGCCGCCGCTGCTTAAAGGAGTTCCGGGCGAGCAGGGTACGGTGTCGGGGACCTAAAAAAATTTTCCTTTTCCGTTTCTTTTTCCTGTTTCGGGATTGGATTCTCGGTGGTTCCTGTGCTGGATGGATGGATGAGACTGCAATAAGGATAGCGATAGCGATATGTCTAGCGCGGACGAGGATGCTGTTTGAAATGTGATACCGTTTGACTCTGGTCCGTCTTTGTCCCGTTCCCGTCCAGTGAAACAGTGCGGGGAAGAGGCTTGGTATGCGGAGCACCCTCTCCAGGAAGGTGTGGGGAATCCCAGCAGACAACCTGCGCCAGTGCGTGCTGCAGAATGTCGGGAGGTACATAGATATTGCCGCTGTCCGGCTGGACCTGGACGGAAGGTATGAACAGGATCGGGGCCAATCGATGAAGCGCTAACAGAAGCTTAGGCGGTGTCGGACGGGAGGCGAAAGGACGAGCGTGCGCTGGGCTGCTTGCGAAGAGGAATCCACGCCCACGATTCGGCTTCAGGATCTGTCCGCCTATGTACGATCCGTCACGGAGCGTCGTCTGCGATCTGCACACGCGATCGCCACCATCCGCCCCCGGACGGGGTGGATATCTATCCCGCAGTCGCCAGTCCTTGCAGTCATTCACCCCACGCTTCCCCACTCTTCACGACTCGCAGCCCGCCACTCCCGCGTGTGGTGATACACATGTGCACGGATTAGATACGAAGCATGCGCCTTCCCCGCACCGGCCGGGCAGCGTCGCCAGCGCACGCACGCCGTGTAGCACGGCCAGACGATGGCCCCACACTTGCGCAGCGATAAATAGCGCCCGTTTCCCTCCCGTCAGCTCCTGCTCGCCAGCTCCGCGCCCCCGCCGCAACACTCGAGCACCGAACAGACGATTCCGCGATGTCCCTCCTCCGCACGACGCTGATGACCCCCCTCCTCGCCGCGAGCCGGCAACAGGTGCGCCGCCACGGCCACAGCATCCCGCACGTGGCGCGCAAGCAGAAGAGCGGCGCGCCGGGCCCCGCGTGGGTCGGCGCCGTGTGCGGGGCGGGCCTGCTGACGGGCGCGTTCTGCGCTGCGCTGGTGAGTCGCCGCCTCTCTCCACCTCCATCCATGCTGGGATCTCGGCGGTGTTGCGGCTGACGCTGCGACCAGGCGTGGGCGGACGCTGGTCGGTGACTACAACATACTGTATGTATCTAGGCGGTATGCGACGGCACGCTGGACGGCGGGTGGGGATGGATTTCTTGCGAAAATGCACTCTTTTTTTTCTTTCTCTCTTTTCTTTTCTTTTTGCTCCTCGACAAAGAATTGCGTTCCGACGTGAGTTCCGTACGTAAAATTATACATACATATCGCGGTGAACCCAGGCCCAAACATGCGCCCCTCTCGATCGGAAAGTTCTGCAGGAGGGCCGCCGCAGTAAGAAATATGGGAGACACGGTCAGCGCAATATGTATTTCGCCAGAGGCCAGTGGAGTGCGGCGCCGGGCTGCACTTGCAACAGTGTATGTAGTTATCTAGACTTGCCCCCCGCCCGCAGATACATAGAGCAACAGAAACAGAACGCGTCGGAATATCTATGCCTGGAGACCGGGCTGGCGAGTCAGCATCTCCGACTTCCGGGCGCTATCGGTTGCCCGGCAGCCCGCCGCCCACCGCCATGATGCGACAGGTGACGTGAGATCCTATACCTATAACCTTGTAGGTATGTACATAGTGCGGAGAACTACTGCGCGCAATTGCACTGCGTCTCACTCGCATATCCCTTAATCTCGACACGACGTTCGGAAAATATATTTGCGATATGCAGATAAGACGATGTGTAGCGCAGTAATTACAGTCCCCCACCCTTCTCGCCCCCTTCCCTCTCCCCCGCCCCCCCGTGTCCCCCCGTCGGCCGCCTACGAGAGGTACGACGTGTCCGCCCAGTTGGTGTAGCCGCTCCCCAGCAGTGCCGCGGGCGTGATGGGCGCCGAGAGCTGGGTCGCGTAGGAAACCTGCCGCGCATGTCAGTACGGCCAAAGGGGCCGCGGGGAGGGAGAGGACGGATGGACGCACCCGAGTGCCTGACGCGCCGGGCCCCGTGTTCTTGTACTCGCCGTAGAAGACGTGGTCGGTGTTTGGCGCCGAGGAGCTCCACTGCGCCCAGCCGGCGCCGTTGACGACGTTGCTCATGTACGTGTTCTGGAAGACGACTGCCCGGGAGGGGGTTAGTACGGTGTTCGGGGAGGGAAGGAGGATGGACGGATGGAGTACCGCGCGAGTAGTTGCGCCACGGGCGTCCGAGATACACCGCGCCGGCGGCGACCGAGACGTTGGGCGCAGCGCGGATGTCCGAGTTCGCGATGACGTAGTACGACACGTTCGAGTCGGAGTCGCGGCCGTTGGCGGTGATGTAGCCGGAGCCCTTGATGCGGATGTCGGCCTTGTAGAAGTACGCGCGCGCGCGCTGGCCGAAGATGAAGTCGATGGCGCCGTCGATGTAGCAACGCGCGTACACCTGGTTGCCGTCGTTGGCGAGGATGGTGTCCTGGTACCCGATGAACTTGACGCCGTAGTAGCCCTGCTGGTCGCCCTGCGCGGACACGGCGAGCGCCTGGCGCCCGACGCCGCGCGTGTTCTCGAGGTTGATGTTGTACACCTTCAGGCCGGCGGCGTGCGCGCGCAGCGTCGCCGTCAGGTCGTTCTTCGCCACCTCGTCCTGCGACAGCGCCTGCGTGATCGTCACCGTGTTCGCGCCGTACGAGCTCGTGTCCGTCGTGTAGCCGTACACCGTCAGCTGCGCCTTGCGCGCGGGGATGTACACCTGCTCCTTGTAGGTTCCCTTCTCGCCGTCAGCGCTGGTCCGGAGAGCGGAGAGGGAGAGAGCGCGGGGGGGAGCGTACCTGGTAGATGAAGATGCACTGCTTCCCGGTGGCGGTGGTGCTGAGCGAGTCGACGGCGGCTTGGAACTGTCCACCAAGACGTCAGTGCTGGCCATCCTCCCGGCGGGCGGCGGATACATACGGTAGCGAACTGTTGGGAGGACGGCGTCTTGCGGACGACGGCGCAGCCGGAGGGGGGCGAGGTGCGGCCCGCACGGCGGGCGAGCTGTTTCCCCGTCCCGTCCGCGACAGGGGCGGCGGAGGCGGCGCCGAGCAGCAGCGCCAGCGCTACGAAGACCGAGTGGAGGGGGAAGAACATCGTGGATCGCGCGGCTGGCGATGCGAAAGGAGCGAATGTGAAAGGAGTGAAGGTGAAAAGAGTGAAGGTGAAAAGAGTGAATGTGGAAGGAGTGAATACGAAGGCGCTGCGGAATCAAACTCAGGTTCCCGCGGCCGCCACGTCTTTATAGCCACTCGTCGCCGTCGCAGACGTCGTCGCCCTCGTCGGTGTTTCTTCCGCTTCAACTGGTCGATCCTCCCTCCCGGGCGGGCTCGTAGACGTATCCGAACGGCGCGGCGAGGAGCATGAAATGACCGAGGGGGCGGCGGTGTTTCGATGCATCCCATCCCATGGCGTTCCATCGCCGAATCCCCGCCCCGGCCAGCCAAGGCCATCAACGTGACTAGTCGTGACGCTTACGGTGGGATAGAGTACACCATTCCCGCCGATATGGATACGTATGTATGTAGAATTCAGGCGGAGCGCTGGACCGACTGGCGGCCCAGTGCGTGGACGGCGCGGGAAAAGTCAAGGTGAAATAGGCAAAATCGCTTCTGTATTTCCCCAAGGACAGTCTCGGCCAGACTGTCTCCTCATCTAGAGTGCATGCCTGGGTAATATCTACCGGGTAGTTATAAACATAGACTGGATCCCACAGTACAGTGCTTGCAGGGGCATACGTACATACTTATGTAATTGACGGCGCGCGGAAAGGAGGGAGCTATGTACCTTCCGCGGACGGTCAATCGGTGTTCGATATTGTTGGCGCAGTTCCACGACGGCCAGCGCAGGCCAGAAACTCCCGCTCTTCCCTTCTCGTCGCTTCCTTCGGTCTTCGGTCTTCGGCTCGGTGACCGTGCGCGTTCGGACAGCTGTATATCGATAGCCAGTTGATACGATAGTTAGTTAGCGTACGTTCAACCGCCATTGTCGCCGGCGTTCCAGCATGTAGTTAGCCACTAACCAGGCCCAGTGCATGCGCATCTGAACCTGGTTCCACCAGTTCTGCACGCGCCATGGGGTCTGTGTAATTTACCTGGAGGAGACGATGGTCGCGTCAGCTGTCTGCAGAGAAGTCGTCACATTCCGCTCTGGGATAACTAGAGTAGACTAGTTATCAGGGATAAGGGGAAGCGAAGACGTGAACCAAGGAACTCTGCGGCGAAGCGAGGCGTGGCATATGAGGAGCCGAGATGGGGGGGGGGGCACACTGACCAGCGGTGTGTCAGCGAGTCCCGTCGGCATGGACTGTTGCCGTTCACCAGCTGTATGCACATGGAGAGTCGGTCGCTCGGAACATCTCCGCGCCGACGCCCGATCTCGGTGCTGCCGCGCTTCCGGGCTGGTGGATGGACGGGGTGGGGGCGCAATTCCGATAGTTCCAGGTCCGTCGTGCGCGACCTGCGGCATGTCAGCGTGGAACATGCGACGTATCTGTGGCGGGGGTGGACAACACCTGTGGCTTGTTTACTGCGACAGCTTCTCTACGCAGATGTGTCCGAGAAGCGGGCCAGGTTCCCGACGATGCGATCTGATGGGCACCAGCGTCACGAAACGAGAGCACGAAGGAGGGACGGCCACGGATGGTGTGCTTACGTTCTTCACGACCGGTCGGCTTGGCGTAAATTCTATGCAACAACAAGCGGCAGATTTCTCTTGACACAACGGTCTGCCAGTGCAGCTCTATCGACGGTGATGGAAACCGAAAGGTCCCTGCGCTGGGCGATTGGTCAGCCATCTGATATTGCTTACACCTCCTCCCCCACGAAGAATGTGGGTCGTCCTCGCGCGGGAGATCGATCTCACTGGCCAGCGGCAAACAATCTACTGGAGCCGCATCCTCGGGTCTCAACGTTTTCCTGTTCGCGGCCTAGAATACTTGGGAGGCACCCGCACCAGGGGATTTAGTTCGACTCCCGACCCCCGCACGGTTGCATCCACCATGGGCCATGGTAACATCCTGATCTTCCGTCCAGCGCTACATATGTCAGCGTTAGTTCGTATCTATAAGCTACATAGCAAGAGTGATTCTGAACGTAACCCTCCTCCTCATGGAAACATGGGTCGTCCTCGGGCAGGTGGCGTGTCTTTGCTCCTTGTGCCGTGGATGGCTGCGGGCAAAAGTGTTGAATGGTTATGGCCGTAGGTGTACGTAGATGGGATTCTTCACGTTGTGGTGGGGTTCGGACGGGGACAATCTCAGTTGCTATGTAGGTTGTAAGAGTACAGAACAGAAGAAGCCCGCCGA
>Ga0307508_10001841_pt1 | contig 23464 bp, 16 predicted proteins | sample 9_EM_MG_FD_203089 | JGI IMG/M metagenome (GOLD analysis project Ga0307508, IMG submission 203089) | Populus trichocarpa ectomycorrhiza microbial communities from riparian zone in the Pacific Northwest, United States - 9_EM | ecosystem: Host-associated > Plants > Roots > Unclassified | place... | reverse complement strand
CCTTGATCTCCTGCCTAGACTCTCTGACATCATTACCCGTGCTTCAGAGGCAACTTAGTGCCCTTCCCGAAGGCCCGTGGTGAGTCTCCCTTGCTACGTACTCCCGCTAATTACTAGGTTGTAACACCGTGACCGAACATAACCAGCAATGATGGCAGTCGCAAATGTGCCAGTAGTGAGATCCGATTCGGTAACAGGAATCCAGTGGGTTCTCTTTCTCAATGGGTCAATGGCGGTTGCAACTGCATCATATCCAGACTTCGACGTGGGCAACTTGGTGCTGAAATCAATGTTAACCCGTTCAGCCCGTTCCAACGGAGTGGGTAATACCTGCAGAAGTCCATATGGTTTTGCATTTTTGTGTTTGACCCGGTGACAAACATCGCATCCTCATATCCAGTTGGTAATGGTATCTGTCATCCTTGGCCAATGATACCGAGAGGCAACTGCAGCAATGGTCTTCTCGATACCTGCATGGCCACCTCCAAGAATTGCATCATGAGCTTCGCGAATAACATCTGATCGTAGATTGTCTGGAATGCAAAGGTTTCCACCTGAGGGTTTGTGATAGAGAAGGCCATCCTGGAGAAGATATGACTTTGCCGTTTCTCTTGTCCTCCGAGCCTTCTTTGTCCTTGGAGTTTCACCACCTTTGTCGTTTAGGTGTTCCAGTACTGGACCAAAAACCAAATCTTCAGTATATCCTGCACGGATATCGTCCAACTAATCATTCGAAGCAGAAATCCTGAGTTCGATGACGTTTAAAAGTGACCGAGTTGTTTCAGGAGTTGATGGTTGAGTGTAGGCAATTCGGTTCAGTGCATCAGCAACTGTATTGGAGGCGCCTGGGAAATATTTTATGTCGTAGTCGTGTTGCTGGAGTTTGTCGAGATGGCGCCACTGGCGGCTTGACAGCTTATTTTGACCGAGGATATGTTGAAGAGCCGCATGGTCAGTGTAAATTGTGGTATGTCGTCGACTGTGAACATAACATGTCCAATGCTCCAGATTGGCACTGATTACTAGCAATTCTCGGTCGTAGGCAGGGTATCTGGTTTCTACTGAATGGAGTTTCCGTGAAAAAAATCTGAGTGGCCGTTCCACCATCTTTCCCTCAAATTGTTGCTTCTGTGTGAGTACTCTACCGATAGCCATGTCTGATGCATCTGTCCGAAGAATGAAATTGGCATCTGGATCGAATGTTGCCAATACCGGTGCTGATGTAAGAGCATCTTTCAAATCTTCAAACTGGATTTGGTGCCTGGGCGTCCAGCAAAATTCATCCTTTGGTTTGGTCGCAAGGTCATAAAGGAAATTTGCACTGTGGGCAAATTTTGACACAAATTTCCGATAGTATCCTGCCAATCTGAGAAATGAGCGAAGTGCTGAAGGTGAATGAGGAGTTGGCCAATCTCGAACTGCTGCGACTTTCTTCTCTTCTGTGTGAATTCCGTATCTGTTGACCTTAATGTCACGAATCTCGCGTGACAGGCTCGTAGGAGCCGCCGCTGGTGCTGCTGCCACGCTCGTCACCCTGTGGCATGTCCTCGTCTCCGCTGCCGCAGCCGCGGTCATCCTCCGCGCCTAGGCGCATCACCCCGGCCCCGCTATATCGCTCCGGGAGCGATATCCCTCAGATCCCTCAACCTGCTCACCGGCCGTCCAGGGTTGCCTTGCTTGTGTCCGTGTCTGCCTCACTTTACTTGCGCATCCTTTCCTTGACGGTTTCGTTACTGTTGCGTGTCTGCCTTACTTACGTGTGTTATGTTTATTGCTTACCTTGCTATACTCACCCGTCTCCTTACTGTTTGCGTGTCTGACTTGCTTTACTTGTTACGAGAGGAAGAAGCGACGGGCCGAGTAGGATCGTGTGTTGCTTTGGGCGCGACGATTGAGTCATGATGGGAAAACTCTGTGTCAGTCTTGCGGGCGAGGTTGTGATATCCACAGTGGAGGAAAATGTATAAAGGAAAGGGCGCGGTAGCTAGTCTGGAGATTCTTCTCCACGCAATCTATTATCACTCTCCACAACTCCTACTTCTCTACAACTCCGCGACCCGGCGCTGCGACCACCCCGCTCTCTCACAAGATCTCACCGATCTCCGCCTGAGAGAAACCCAACGACGCCGTGCTACGATAAGACCACTGAGTGGCAGTAGACGAGGACAAGCGTAAGACCTAGCAGGCCGCACGGAAGACTGGGAGCACGACGCCTCACCAGCACAAAAGGCTACGCCGAGGGACATCCTTAGACTTCGTCTGAAACAGTGAGAAGTACTTGCCTGCGCCAGTGAGCTGAACGAACACAGCCCGAGAGCCGAACGAACGAAAGACCTACCGAGTAGGCACGCCGAGGAGCTACGTTGCCTGTCGAGCCACAGACAGAGGGCGGAAGTCAGGAACGTGACATTAGATTGTGTCTCCACATCGACACCTGACGTAGCAGGGAATCTTAGGACACAGGAGAAGCCATCGTAGATTCACCAGACCCCGAAAGAGTACAGAAGGTACATGACCTCGAAACCGACACATTTGACTTAGGAGAAATACGAATGGTCGCCGACGACCAACGACCTGTCAGCCCGGTAACCCCAGAACCCAGGTCCCAACCCCAGATTCACGAAACCCCAGAACAGGCACGAAGAATGACCACCGAGGCCTCCGGTAGTGGAGGACAAGACATCATGCAAGCGCTGCTGCAAGAGCTTATCACGCAGCGAGGCAGGAATGACAGGTCCAGCCAGCCAAAGATAGAAGATCCAGAACTATATTACGGAGACCGAGTGAAGCTCCAAGCATTCCTGGTGCAATGCGAGCTAAAGTTCAACTGCGAAGCACACCGATTCCAGAACGACAGTGGAAAAGTCCACTACACGAACAGCCGATGTCGAGGAGCAGTGTGGAAATGGACCCAACCCTCCATTATGGAAGGAAGAAGCAGTTTCACAACATGGGAAGAATTCAAGACGGCCATCCATCGAGCATTCGGTGAAATCGACGCAAAGGAAGTCGCCAAAGTCAAATTCAACAAAATAGAGCAAGGAGCACGCTCCACAGCACTATACTGGACCGAATTCCTGAATATCGTTGCTGACCTTGACTACAACGACTCCGCCTATATCAACAGGTTCGACGCGGGATTGCCAGAACGAACCCAGACCCAGTTGGCCATGCTGCCCACGAAACCCACAACAATCATTGAATATGCCAACAAAGCCATCGAAATCGACAACAAGCTATACAACATCCGCGCACGACACACGAAAGGACAACCACAGGCGGGACCCGCACACATTCTGCCACACAGCGAGAAAGCGAAGGGACAAACGCTGCCAGACCCCGAACCCAGGGACCTCGACGCCACACGAAGGTACCGATTTGCGGCACGACCACAGAACCCAGTACGCCTGACAAACCGAGAATGCTACAACTGTGGACAAGTGGGACATTTCTCCAGAGACTGCAAACAGCCCAGGAAGAACACCTTCCGACGGCCATACCGGGCTGCAGAAGCCACCTATGAGGAGGAGACACCTGGCGAAGAAGAAGAAACGTCGGGAAACAACAACCCTCGGGAATAGGCCGGAGCAACAGCCACCCGAGGGAGAAACCAGTTGCAGAAGAAAACCCACCCTACCGGATACACACTACCTGGTATGACCGAGAAGAAAAAATCATGATTAAAGTAAGAATCCAAGGGACGGACGGAAAGGAGCACACCACCACGGCTTTTGTTACACTGGAATATTATCACGGGTCGGCACGGATCCTCGCGGAGGTACATACCGGGATGAGGACGCGGTAGTTAGCTATTTAGGAAAGATCGGCTCTGAGAGTCTAGGAGGGAGATAAGGAACGGAGCTAGAACTTACGGCCGAGACCGGACGTAAGGGAACTAACTCCGGGAGATGAGGGGGTTGCGGGGAAGCAAACGAGTGGAAACCGGCACACTTGGGCAGGTTCCCCGAAAGGGAGCTGCCACGTCACCCGAAAGGTGTACGAGAAAAAAGTCTGACGCGGTTACCCCGCTCGGCCGCAGGAAGACCCTGCGGTGTGAAACCAACAAAGCTCATCTCTCCTTATCCACACCCTGCCAGGACCAATGAGTTGCCCACGGGGTCGAAAGCCTCGGAGGAATAGTTAGCCCGAGTCACCAGATCTCAGGACACCCCGAAGTAATATATAACCAGGACCTTTCTCCCGAAAAGGAAGAGGGGACAGACCGAACACTACCACCGAACCCCACACATAAGATCTAAGATTATTCCGTTGTGAATTATCCAAGAGTAGCCTGATTACCTTTGATTCCATTACACTCCGGTTACGATACAACCCCAGTGTCACACTATAATGTTTGATCCAAAATCACCCAACGATTTGTTACAACGAACGACTCACTTCGACACAACTTACTTCGAAGACCACCTTTACCTACTTGAGGTATCTACCTTGTTAGAACCGAAAACCTAATACTCCTTTGATTATACGTTCCACTCCATCGACGCCGAAATAGCCAATTTCGAATTGTGGAACGAGTTCTTCAACGGTCCAAAACCAACAGCCAAAATCGACTGTACGCCATACAACTGGTATACACAACAGTGGTGGAACTGCGCAAAATTGCACCAACCGGCCGACTTCGACGAAGACGAACTCTTCAATTTGTACGATTACTACTTTAACGACGACGAAACCATTTACACCGGATATTTCCTCGACGATTATTAAGCCATGACGACCTCCTCAGACTTCAATATGCTCAGGCTTCAGGCCCCACGGGACCTACTCCAAATCACCGACGGAGCCTCGGGACCGGAACCAGCGGTATAAATAGCTAATCCGGCAGTCTGCATTAGAACCCTGGTACGCCAGCAACAGCAGGCCGAACGCAACTTACAACGGCTTACGGAGCTGTGCAGGGACGCCTACGATAAAACGGACCGGCGTACAAGGGAGATCGAGCAGGCCTACCAGACCCTAGCAGAAGGAACTAGGTACGTATATGACCGAGCCAACGCTAACGAGAAAATAGCGGAAGAATGGATACGCAGCGAGCTGGCGAGCGCAGCAAATGCGTACCGATCCCTGGCCACGAACATTTGGCAAGCCATCCTCAAGCGCACCAACGAAGCCAACGAACGGCAAATATGTGAAGCCACTCAGCTGGCTCGAGTAAACGATGCCCTGGCCTTCCTGGCAGAGGCCAACACAGCCCGGAACCAGCATCTGGCCAACTTCCAGGGCAACGTAGAATTATGGGCGGCAGAACACCAGAATCGGGTAGCCACCCTGGAAAACCAACTCCGGGAAGCAAGAGCAGAAATCCAACGCATTGCGACCCGAATCCCGTTACCCACAACACCACCAGTACCGACCGCACCTCCGGCATGGAGAAGCCCAGTGAGGCAGATCAGCACCAGTGCCCCATCAGCCCACTCGGAACCAGCGCTGGGGAGCCCGGTACGCCTAAACCTGGGACCAACGCTCCGACGACAGAGACCCCCGGCGGTACCCACGACGCCCGAAATGAGGCAGCAGCTGGAGCAGCTCAGGCGCCACATATCCCCAAGGCCACCAACCTTTGGGCCGGCAGCGGGACAAGGAGGGAACCCCCACTCTACACCACCCGGATCAGCAGCCGGACCTCCGTCGGGCCCACCCTCGGAACCACCCCGACTGCCTTTCCGGCACCCCTGCTCGCCGTCGCCACCTAGGAACCCCGCACCCACGATTACCACGCACGACCTAGTACAACTGGTGGCGGAAGGAGTAGCAAGGGCCACCCAGGTTGCCACGGCCGAGCCAAATCGAATCCAAACCTCCCGCCGGAAAATGGAAAACCCCTAGACGTTCGATGGAAAACCGACGACCCCCATCAACAACTGGTGGAAAATGGTAACGAAATACCTGAGTTTCTATCCTGAAACCTGAGACCAACAAAAAATCGTCTGGGTAGGAACGCTCCTCACCGGTACTGCCAAGGCTTGGGACCTACACCGATACGATACGATGGGTGAGAGCGACACCTGGGGGAATTACTCCGCAGCCATCCGAACCGAATACTTTGACTCCTGCAAGGCAGCTAGCGCCTAACTCAAGCTGAGCCAGCTTAGGTATAGCGGAGACATTCGGGACTCTTTGACCGAGTTCCGAGCGCTCAACAACCTCGCTCGAGCCACGGGGAAAAGTCTACAGGAAAAAATCGACCTGGCAATGCCCGAGGCAGTGATCGACATGCTGTTCGCTCACTACCTGGGGGAGTTCGCGGAGGATGAGGGGTTCTTGCACGCCACCTACCAGGTGGCACTCCAAGTCGAGAGAAAGAAGGCCTTGAAGCAGGTCAAGGAGCAAATAAGGGGGCAGACAGGAAACTCCGGAAGTGGCAGAACGGAGAAAAAGGAGGACAAACGGCAGGAAGACCAGACAAGATCCAAGCAAAAAGAAAGCCACTCCCGTGAGAGCCCCAGCAACGGGGCAACCAAACCCACCTGGTTCGGGAAAAAGAACACCTGGCCGACCATGGACAAAGCCATGAAGGGCTTGCCCAGCAGCGAAAAAGAAGAGTACCGCCAGAGCCGAGAGGACTGCTGGCGATGTGGACGGACAGGGCACAAAACCTATGAAGGTCTGTCCTTCAAAACCCGGAACGGAACAGTGCTCCCGCCCGCCCCGTGGAAGATAGGGGCCGTCTCGGAGTGAAAGAGAAAATGGGACGACGAGGGAGACGCGACCCCCGCAGCCAAGCAACAAAAGGTGGCAGCAATCGAGACAATGGACGTCAACTCGATACCACTGTGGGAAAGCGAGGAAGAAGATTTTTAGGAGGCCCGGTACCGCCGCAACCGAAGGCCACCCCAATAGTATGTGGAATTTGCAGAAAACGAAGAAACGAGGAATCAAGCGCTGGGACCTCGCCTAAAAAATCACGAATTACCACCCGTGGCACCCGACCAATAATAGAAATGCTGCTACAGCAGCATCAGGAAAAAATTAAGAAATTATCCCTGCACGTCGGTAAGAACGACTTGCGTCAGTAGCTTTGCTAGCATTGCTAGCTTCGCTAGCATCCGTAGCTCCGGTAAGGATAGTGAATCTTACTGAAGCAACCACCCACTTACGGAAGCTAGGAAAGCTAGGAAAGCTAGCAAAGCTACGGACGCACCACCAATCTTACCAACGCAACCACCACCTTACGGGAGCTAGGGAAGCTAGAAAAGCTAGGAAAGCTAGCGAAGCTTACGGGAGCAACGAGTGTGCACTGTGAGCAGTTTCATTACTAGTTATAATGCTACTACACGCAGTTGGCTATGCTCTTCAATCGCACAGAAAATCAATTATTGTATTTAAAATCTATATATACATTATGATACAAAGTCCAACGTTCCAAATCTCGCCGCGAAGTACAGAGCAGCTACAGCGACGCATAAGGGCAGGCGAGCAACGCGTATTACAAGTAGGACAGGAAGGAGAGTGAGGAGAATGAGGCCAGACGAGCAACGCGTACGAAATGTAGGCCAGCGAAGAGAATGACAGCAGACGAGCAACGCGTACGAAATGTAAGTCAGCGAGGAATGAGGCCAGACGCGCAACGCGTACGAGATGTAGGCCAGTGATGCCTAACACGGCGTTTCTAGCAAACGTCCGAATGTAGGTCAGCGGTAATGAGGTCAAACGAGCAACGCGTAGTAGCAGTGGCCAGCAAGGAGAATGAGGCCAGACGCGCAACGTGTACGAGATGTAGGCCAGCGAGGAGAATGACGGCAGACGAGCAACGCGTACAAGAAGTAGGTCAGTGATACGTAACCGGGGGTTTCTGTAATGTGTACGACGATTGGTGAGCGGTGCGTAGGTTGGTGGTGTGTTTGTATTATATAGGAGATAAATGAACTGACGGGGGGGCGCACACGGCGTTGTTGGTAGTGCTAATCACGTGACCGGTTTTTTTGTGGCGGTTAAACCCCCCCGTCAGTTCCTAAGTGCGGCCACCGCTGTCACTTACCCATAACTTCGCTTTTTTGCAACACACCCCGTCAAAGTCATTACAAGTTGAAATAATACACACCACCAACCTATGCACCGCTCACCTATTGTCATACACATTACAGAAACCCCCTGTTACGCATCACTGGCCTACTTCTTATACGCGTTGCTCGTCTGCCGTCATTCTCCTCGCTGGGCTACATCTCGTACGCGTTGCTCGTCTGGCCTCATTCTCCTCGCTGACTTACATCTCGTAGGCGTTCCTCGTCTGCCGTCATTCTCCTCGCCGGACAACATCTCGTACGCGTTGCTCGTCTGGCCTCATTCTCCTTGCTGGCCACTGCTACTACGGACCTCATTACCGCTGACCTACGTTCGGACGTGTGCTAGAAACGCCGTGTTAGGCATCACTTGCCTACTTCTCGTACGCGTTGCTCGTCTGGCCTCATTCTCCTCGCTGACTTACATCTCATAGGCGTTGCTCGTCTGGCCTCATTCTCCTCGCTGACTTACATCTCGTAGGCGTTGCTCGTCTGGCCTCATTCTCCTCGCTGACTTACATCTCGTAGGCATTCCTCGTCTGCCGTCATTCTCCTCGCCGGACAACATCTCGTAAGCGTTGCTCGTCTGGCCTCATTCTCCTCGCTGACTTACATCTCGTAGGCGTTGCTCGTCTGGCCTCATTCTCCTCGCTGACTTACATCTCGTAGGCGTTCCTCGTCTGCCGTCATTCTCCTCGCCGGACAACATCTCGTACGCGTTGCTCGTCTGGCCTCATTCTCCTCGCTGACTTACATCTCGTAGGCGTTGCTCGTCTGGCCTCATTCTCATCGCTGACTTACATCTCGTAGGCATTCCTCGTCTGCCGTCATTCTCCTCGCCGGACAACATCTCGTAAGCGTTGCTCGTCTGGCCTCATTCTCCTCGCTGACTTACATCTCGTAGGCGTTCCTCGTCTGCCGTCATTCTCCTAGCTGGCCTACATCTCGTTCGCGTTGCTCGTCCGCTGTCATTCTCTTCGCTGGCCTACATTTCGTACGCGTTGCTCATCTGGCCTCATTCTCCTCGCTGACTTACATTTCATAGGCGTTGCTCGTCTGGCCTCATTCTCCTCGCTGACTTACATCTCGTAGGCATTCCTCGTCTGCCATCATTCTCCTCGCCGGACAACATCTCGTAAGCGTTGCTCGTCTGGCCTCATTCTCCTCGCTGACTTACATCTCGTAGGCGTTCCTCGTCTGCCGTCATTCTCCTCGCCGGACAACATCTCGTACGCGTTGCTCGTCTGGCCTCATTCTCCTTGCTGGCCACTGCTACGACGGACCTCATTACGGCTGACCTACGTTCGGACGTGTGCTACAAACGCCGTGTTAGGCATCACTTGCCTACTTCTCGTACGCGTTGCTCGTCTGCTGTCATTCTCCTAGCTGGCCTACATCTCGTTCGCGTTGCTCGTCCGCCGTCATTCTCCTCGCTGACTTACATCTCGTAGGCGTTCCTTGTCTGCCGTCATTCTCCTCGCTGGCCAACATCGCGAACGCGTTGCCCGTCTGGCCTCATTCTCCTCGCTGGCCTACCTCTCGTACGCGTTGCTCGTCTTGCCTCATTCTTCTCACTGAATTTCATCTCATACGCGTTGCTCGTCTTGCCTCATTCTTCTCACTGAATTTCATCTTGTACGCGTTGCTCGTCTTGCCTCATTCTTCTCACTGAATTTCATCTCGTACGCATTGCTCGTCTTGCCTCATTCTTCTCACTGAATTTCATCTCGTACGCGTTGCTCGTCTCCCCTCATTCTTTTCGCTGGCCTACCGCTCGTACCGGTTGCTCGTCTGCTATCATTCTCCACGCCGGCCTCATTCTCCTCGCTCTCCTACCTGTCCTACTTGTAATACGCGTTGCTCGCCTGCCCTTATGCGTCGCTGTAGCTGCTCTGTACTTCGCGGCGAGATTTGGGACGTTGGACTTTGTATCATAATGTATATATAGATTTTAAATACAATAATTGATTTTCTGTGCGATCGAAGAGCATAGCCAACTGTGTGTAGTAGCATTATAACTAGTAATGAAACTGCTCACAGTGCACACTCGTTACTCCTGTAAGCTTCCCTAGCTTTTCTAGCTTTTCTAGCTTCCCTAGCTCCCGTAAGGTGGTGGTTGCGTCGGTAAGGTTGGTGGTTGCGTCGGTAAGATTGGTGGTTGCGTCGGTAAGATTGGTGGTGCGTCCGTTGCTTTGCTAGCTTTTCTAGCATTTCTAGCTTCCCTAGCTTTCCTAATGTGGTGGTTGCGTCGGTAAGGTGGTGGTCGCTTCTCTAGCTTTGCTAGCTTAGCGAAGGACAAAGTTATATTTTACTCCCGGTGCTCCCGTAAGCTTCGCTAGCTCCTGTAGCTCCGGTAAGAATTAAAATTTTTGCTGATGAGGGTGACCACAAATACCAAATCTGAGCCCTGCTGGACACTGGCTGCTCCATAGCCTTAATAAACCAGCACACGGTGGAGTGACTGGGTCTCGAACAGGTACCACACCCCAACCCGGTCAGAATCGAAAACTATACCGGGGAAGCAGTACCTGGCGCCGGCCAATATTATACAAAGCCCTTGCGCCTACAACACCGAAAACATTATTCGACAGAAAAATTCGAAGTAACCCCCATGGACGTGGAAGTTGACATCTTCCTACCCTTCAGGTGGATAACGGAACACCCGCCTCAGGGGGCCTGGACGTCAGACGAGGTACGCTTCGATCACGATAAATGTTTGAAACAATGTACGAAGTACGAAACAAACGAGTTTTCACTGTCCTGGGACGAATCAGTGGCCACTGTGATACTGGGGTTGTCTCAAACCGGAGTGCGGTGGGAATCAAAGGTAATCAGGCTACTTTTCGATAATTCACAACGGAATAATCTTAGATCTTGTGTGTGGGTTTCGGTGGTAGTGTTTGTCTGCCTCTTCTTCCTTTCGGGGGAGAAGAGCCAGTTTATATCTCTTTTGCGGTTTTTCGGGAGATCTGCTGACTTGGGCTAACTATCCCTCCAAGGCTTTCGACCCCATGGGCAACTCATTGGTCCTGGCTGGGTTCTAGATAAGAGAGATGAGTTCTTTATGCACCGAGGTGGAGTCGCTGCGCCTATACTCTTTTTCACGTACACCTTTCGGGTGACATGGCAGCTCCTTTCAGGAGTTTGCCCAAGTCTAGCCAGTCTCCGTTGCGTGTGCAATCAAATCCCTCATCCTGGAGTTTAACACTCTTATGACCGGTCTCGGCCGTAAGCCTAAACTCCGTTCCCTTATCTCCCGCCTTGACTCTTTCGAGCCGATCTTTTCAGACATAGCTAACTACCGGCACCTATCTTTCCCCGGTACGTACTTCTCTAAGGATACGTACCGACCCGTGATTTCCTCAGGTGTAACACTACCTCGCCATCCTCTTAGCTTCGTCCCGAAGTGTAACAACCGTTTTTCTAAGTAGCCCATCTCCTTTGTTGGTTCGTTGTATTGCCGGACATAATGCTTCTCCGCTGAATGTGCAACGCGGCCGTCCTGGCCGTATCGCTGAATGCAGTCCTCCTCCCCTGCATCCCTCCCAGTTATCTGGCCAGCGGCCACCCTCCCTCAGGCGCCGGGGACCTGCGAAACAACTGGGCCCTCCAAGTAAGCCGGTGCGTACTCGTACTGTCGTGTCATGTTGAATTGTACTCACCGCCGCGCTGCGTCAAGGCTTTGGCCGGCTTGATGAGGTTCCGGGGTCGCAGCGGGACCAGGGAATCGGGAGAGGTATGGTGTCCTTCGTGCTAGTGACCCGTATGCTCGGCAGTGACCGCGCCCACGTCCTTCCGGGGGGAGACTAGTATGCTGGAGCAGTGACAGCGCTGTCGGGGACTCACTTCACCGATTATGTGCCTTCTGCGCCGGTTCTGTCTGTCCAAGTCGGTTGCCGAAAGGTCGATACGTCTGTTCTTAACGGTTTTCCTGATTCTCAACAGTTTTCGGTCGCATGCACTCCTCGTCGGGCGCCCGGTCGGCGGCTTTTTTTTTGGATCGTGACACTGTGTGTGTCGAGTGTGAGCTTTGGGTGGGTCGAGTCCTCCAGGCCCTTCACCCTACTACCGCTCGTGCTTCGTCGGGGCCTTTTTATGGGTATCCCGCCTAGGCGTCTGTGAGCCGGTAGTCCCTCGGCGCGTCTGGGTTCTGTTGATGAAACTCCCGGAGTTTCTCCAGACCACCTACCGAAAAGTTGTTGAATGGCTCCTCCGTCCAGTCCTTGCGCTCCGGATAGTCGAGCCATCGGACCAGGGAGAGAATCCGTTTGTTATTCCCTCGGCCGCGCTCGATCGATGACATGACCTCTTCCACGTCGTACTCTTTACTTTGTTCGATGTCGTCCGCTTCCCTTAATACCTTTGAAGGATCCGTGGGTGGCCGATGTTCGCTGATTCGATATGGTTCGAGTAGCGACATGTGGAAGACATTATGGATTTTCCACTTCCGAGGCAGCGTGAGGCGGGCGGCGAGCGGGGAGACGATTTTCTCGACTTGAAAAGGGCCATGGTTTTTGTGGTCCAGTTTCTTCGTTGGTCGGCGGGTTTTGATATTCCGTCTGTTGAGCATTACCAAGTCTCCTACATGGCATGATGGAGGTTCCTTTCGGGCCGGGTCGGAGTATCGGCACATTCATTCTTGCACATCCTCCAATCCTTGACGTGAATCCTCATGTACCGTTTGCATCCCGTGAGCATAGACAGTACTTGCTGGGTTCAAGGGTTCTTCGATAGGGGGGTTGACGGTTGCTGGGTGGAAACCGTAATTCGCGAAGAACGGCGTCATCCCATTTCCTATCGTGACCCAATTGTTGTAGGCGAATTCGGCCATTGGTAATAGGGAGACCCAGTTGTCTTGTTCCTTTGCGACAAAGGCCTGGAGGTACGCCTCGATTGTTTGATTGAGCCGCTCTGTTTGTCCATCGGTCTGGGGGTGGAATGAGGTGAACATACGCGGTCGTATCCCCAGGAGTTCCAGGAATCCCTTCCATGTTTCTGACGTGAAGCGTGAGTCCCGGTCCGATACTCTGTCCGTGGGGAGTCCATGGAACCTCCAGATTTCCCGGGCGAATATCTTATTTAGATCTGCCGCCGTTTTTTCTTTCAATGGGATAAAATACGCCATTTTGGTGAATCTGTCTATGACCACCCATAGCTGGTCGCAGCCTTCTGAGCAGGGCAGCTCCGTGATGAAATCCATTGCGATCGACTGCCACGGGGCGTACGAGAGTTCTAGTGGTGAGAACAGTCCGTAAGGTTGGTGCCGCGATGCCTTATTCCGCTGGCACTCCGGGCAACTTCGAACAAAGTCTATTATTCGCTCGTTCAACTTGGTCCACCAGAAGTTCCGTCGTATAAGTTCGATGGTTTTGTCTTGACCCATGTGCCCTGCTACCTTGGTGTCGTGTTCGGATTCCAGTATCCGCTGTATTAGCCCCTAGGGTACCCAGAGCAAGCCCCTTCTGTATAGCACCCCGTTTTCCTTTTTTATATCCCTGGCCTTTCGGTCCTCCGGCGCCAGTCCTTCCGACGCTGCTTCCTGTTCCATCGTTCGCTTGTACTCCTCATCCTTTTTTCCTTCCTCTTTTACCTTCGCCAGGAATTCCTCCTTCCATTTCTTCCCCGAGGGCGATGCAAGTCTTGCTGAGGAGCAGATGAACAACTGGTTTCTCCTGTCCGCTAGGTGTTTTTCTTGCAAAACCGCCGTAATTGGCAGGTTTTCTATCCCCCCCTTTTCCGGGCGGTACTCCGGACGCCTGGACAGCGCATCGGGTTTGCCATTTTGCGTGCCTGGTCGGTAGTAGATTCTGAAATCAACTCCTGCTAACCCCTGGGCCCACCGGCTTGTCGTCGGTTAAGTACCTTGGTCGTCGTGAAGTATTCCAGGTTCTGGTGATCGGAGAATACTTGTACTTGGTGGGCGGCCCCTTCGCAATAGCATCTCCAGTGTTTAAAGGCGTCGACGACTGCCAGGAGTTCCATGTCGTGGACTTCGTAATTTATTTCCGCTGGCTGGAACTTTCTGGAACGGAAGGCCACCGGATGCAGTCTTCCTTCGTCGTCTCGTTGCGGGAGTACTGCTCCAATGGCAAAGTCGGAGGCATCGGTTTCGATTATTCCTGGTTTCTGGGCGTCGAAGTGGCCCAATATCGGGGCTGTTGTAAATCTCTGCTTTAGTTCCTCGAATGCTCGTCCCGCTTCGTTGTTCCATTCCCATTTCTCCACCTTTTTGGTCAATTCTATGAGTGGTCGGGCGACCTTGGAGTAATCTTGGATGAAGCGTCGATAGAAGTTAGCAAATCCCAGGAATGATTGTACTTCCGTTAAGGATTTCGGAGTTTTCCAGCTTAGGACTGCCTGAACTTTGTCGTTCGACATCTTGATTCCTTCCTTCCCAATGACATAGCCCAGAAACTCCACCTCCTGAGCTCTCCAGACGCATTTCTCTGGGGACACTGCTAGTCCATTGTCCTGTAGCCGCCATAGCACTTCTTTCACAAGATAGTCGTGTTCGGATTTGGTGCCGGCGTATACCAGAATATCGTCCATGTAAGCCAATACTCCCACATCCAATAGGTCAGAGAGCACATGATTCATCATATCTTGGAAGGTTGATGGCGTGTTGGTGAGGCCGAACGGTATTACCTGGAACTCGTACAGGCCGTAGCGGGTTCGAAACGCGGTTTTCCATTCGTCTCCCTCCCTTATTCGGATGAGGTTGAACCCGTTTTTAAGATCCATCTTGGTCAACCACTGTGCCCCCTGGACTCGATCTTGGAGCTCCTGCATGAGCGGGAGCGGGTATCGGTTGGGGATCGTGATGCTGTTCAGGCCTCGGTAGTCCATGCAGAGTCGAAGCCCCCAACCGTTTGGCTTTGGAACGAACAGGATTGGAGACCCTGCTTGCGACGTCGACCTCCGTATTTTCCCTGTCTTCTCCATTTCTTTCAGGCATTCTCTGAGAGTTCGTAGTTCTATTTCGGAGAGGGGGTAAATGGGTCCCCAGGGTGCCGTGCTTCCTTCCTTGAGGTCGATCTTGCAGTCGTAGGAGCGGTGTTTGGGCAGTGCGTCTGCTAAGTCTTTACCCATTACGCCTAGGTATTGGCAGAATTCCATCGGTACCTGTTCCAGCGGGTCCTCGGAGCTTACCCCCGAGACGTAGCCAATGACGCGCACAGTTGTGTCAAGGCATACGTCCTCGTCCCATGTCAAGGAGAACTCCGCTGTCTCGTATTTTGTGCATTCAGCCTGCCAGTTTGGGCTGGTAAATCGTACTGCCGCGGAGTCCCATTGCCCTTGAGGGGGGTGTCGGACGATCCAGTCGTAGGGGAGGAATATGTTGACCCCGTTGTCCATCAGAGAGACTTCAAAAACTTCCGATGAGAAGTGGTGGCGGTGTTGCAACAGCATCGGATTCGTACGGTGAGTTCCGGCTCCCTGTACTTTCTCCCCGACGAAGGTCTCTATGATTTTTTCCCTTCCATGTTTTTGAAGAGGAATTTGGAGCCTTCTTGCTGTGTCCTGGTTGATTAGGGCTATAGAGCAGCCGGTATCCAGGAGCACCTTGACGGGGTCTTGCCTTTCCCCCTCGTGTATGACCATCTGTATTATTGGTCGGGTGCCGCGGGTGATCCTAGGTTTCTTTGGTCGGATCTCAGCGCTTGATTCTCCACTTAGTCTTTTCCGGGATACACCACATGTGATTGGGAAGGCCTTCAGTTGCGGCGTTGCTGGGCCTCTCAAAAATCCGAGTCGTCACTTTCCCACATGGGCATCGTGTCGACCTCCATTGTTTCCACAGCCGCTATTTTTTGTTGTTTGGCTGTGGGTTCCTCCTTATCCTCCTCCCTTCCCCATTTTCCGGTCGGGGCGGATACCGCCGCTGTTTTCCAGGGCGCAGGTGGTAACTTCGTTCCTCTGTGAGTCTGGAAGGATAGGCACTCGTAGGTTTTGTGACCTCCTCTTCCGCAGCGCCAGCAGTTGTCCCGGTCCTGATGGTATTCCTCTTTTTCTGCATTGGGCACGCCTTTCATGGCTTCGTCCTGCGTGCTCCACGTGTCCTTTCTCCCAAACCAAGGGGTTTTTGTATTGGAGGGGTTCCCCCGTTGGTCGGTTCCCTTTGGCCCGGGGTTCGTTCTGGCATCGCTTTTCTTATCCTCCTTTTTGTCCGTCCTGCCGGTAACAGTGGTGGCCGTGTGTCCCGTCATCTGTTCCTTTGCCTGTTTCAGGGCCTTCTTTCTCTCGACTTGGAGTGCCGTCTAGTAGGTGGCGTGTAGGAACCCCTTATCGTCCGCAAACTCCCCCAGGTAGTGAGCGAACCGCATGTCGATCACAGCCTCAGGCATTGCCAGGTCAATTTTCTCCTGTAGACTTTCCACCGTGGCTCGAGCGAGGTTGTTCAGTGCTCGGAACTCGGTCATATAGGCCCGAATGTCTCCGCTATACCTAAGCTGGCTCAGTTTGAGTTGGGCGCCAGCCGCCTCGCGGGAGTCAAAGTATTCGGTTCGGATGGCTGCGGAGTAATTTGCCCATGTATCGTTCTCCCCCATCGTATCGTATCGGTGCAGGTCCCATGCTTTGGCAGTACCGGTGAGGAGCGTTCCTACCCAGACGATTTTTTGTTGGTCGGAGGTTTCAGGATAGAAACTCAGGTATTTTGTTACCGTTTTCCACCAGTTGTTGAAGGGGGTCGTTGGTTTGCCATCGAACGTCTCGGGGTTTTCCAATTTCAGGCGGGAGGTTCGGATTCGATTTGGCTCGGCCGTGGCAACCTGGGTGGCCCTTGCTACTCCTTCCGCCACCAGTTGTACTAAGTCGCGCGTGGTAATCGTGGGCGCGGGGTTCCTTGGTGGTGTTACGGTACCGTAACAAGAGGAGGCACGAGAGGAGAGAGAAGAAATAATTAAGAGAAGAGAGTTGTTGTTTCATGAGTGGAGGAGCTATCTGTTTATATATCCGGCTCGCCCTCCTGCTTACTCATCCTAATCCTGAGTCATGTCCTCGGAGTATTAAACTCCGTCAAACTTCCCTTTAACCTTCCGGGCCACCTTAGGCCGGACTTGTCGGCTTGGCACTGTCACCGCTAGGAGCGCGGCGAGTGACAAACAGTCTCACGTGCAGCGGGTACCCGCGCAGTGCTGTTCTGAGGTTATTGCCTAAGGGCGGTAACCGAGGATGATGCCAGCGTAACCGGGTTAGGGTCACAATCGCCCCCAACTTTGGACACCGCCCTTGGGTCCATGACAAGCAAGCAAGCAAAGTAGTGTACACAAAGTTCAACATAGGAGAAACCTCATTAAAAGACACTTTTTGTAAAACAACCGCAAAAAAAAGAAAATAACAGAACTTTTGTTGATAGTAACACCCAAAAGAGCTACGCTTTCCGGCGGACTATCGGGTTGCGGGACTCAAAATTGGCTATCGATTCTTGAGCGATCGGCAGGTCATCTTCAGCATACCAGGAATCCCATTCCGGGCCATAGCCCTTCCAGCGAAGGAGGTATTTGGTTTTCTTCTTACGTCCTCGTTTGGAGATCCTTCTGTTGACTATAGCCTCAATCTCCCACTCTGGATCTCCTTCAGGACCTACCACCGGTGCTGCGTCATTGGTCGGCACAGGCCGATTGTAGGGATCTGCTCCAGGAGCTGGACTTGGTTCCAAGTGGACCACTGAGATAACAGGGTGGATTCCATAGTGGGGGGGAATCTGTAGCCGGTAGGCTTTTCCTTTTCCGACTACCTCAAGGATTTTGAAAGGACCAACACGCTGCTGAGTGAGCTTCTGCTTCTGGACGGCAGGAATGGAATAGCCTGCACCTTGACGTAAAAAGGCATAGCCGGTGGAGAAATCTGGTGAAATATGCTTTTTGTCATAGTGCCTGGTCATTGCTTTCTGAGCGATCGCAATAGCCGTAGCTGCTTCTTCCTGCATCACTGTTCTGAGTTCATGGAGGGGAACTGCTAACAGCGGCATCGGTAAAGCCATAGTGGAGACTTCAAGAGCGGTTCGTAGCTTCTTGCCATATATCAGCTCATTCGGCAATTTTTTTGTTGATGCTGATTCCATGTTATTGCAGGCTGCTTGTAGCGGAAGAAGCTTGGCCAACCAGTCAGATTGGCTTGAGTTGACCAAATAGCGTAGCATAACTTCGAGTGTCTGATTCGTCCTCTCTGACTGGCCATCAGCGCTCGGATGATACGCTGTTGTTGTAAGGCTCTTTACTCCTACGGAGGATAGCAGAGCTTGCCAGAGTCCCAAGAGAAAATGCTTGTCCCGATCCGAGATAATTGTTCGGGGGAAACCCCAGCCATTGAGCACTACATCATCATAAAAGCTAGTTGCCCAATCGATGGCAGACCAGTTTTTTCTACCAGGAATGAAACGCACGGCCTTGCTGAATTTGTCGGTCACCGTCATGATCGTGTCGAATGGTTCGACGGATCCTTTATGAGCGCATGGAGGGAGATCCGTAATGAGATCGATCGTAAGCGTGTCGAATGGTTCCGAAGGTGAGTTTATAGGTGACAGCTTGCCATAAGGCCTGTGCCGTTTTGGTTTGTTGAGCAAACAGGCTGGACAGTGAGCGAGATATGCCACAATGTCTTTCGCCATCGAAGTCCAGTAGAAACTGGAAAGCCGCTTGAAGGTTCGATAAAATCCGCAATGAGTCTCATCGTGTGCGATTGCCATCTGCTGCTTGCGTAACTCCTGGCTGCTAAGAACAAGCCGCAAGCGCTTGTCTTTCGGATCAACCAGGTACAGCAGATCATTGTGCAGCACATACTGACAGGTGGCGGGAATCGAAATTGTCTCCAATCGGCTGTCGTAGGTACCGTCACGTTTGAGCGTATTGTATATTGCTCGCATACGTTGTGAGTTTTGAGTGGCGAGACGGAGTTTGTCTGCATAAGCCGGAGCAAGCTCTACGGTCATACCTTCGATCCCGACAGCGCCAGTGGACTTCTCATGTGCCGCAGAAACGACTGATTCCTCTGCCGCCGTAGCCGTGACTGGTTTCTTCATGTTCGTGGATGAAACTGGCTCACCGGACTTTATGCCATTCTTCTTATTGGCACGTAGTCCGCCCAGACGTGTCACTGCAAAACATTCCTGAACATCAAATTCTTCCATTTCAGATGGAATACCCAATCTAGCAGCCCAGTCCCGTAGGCGCTCAGCCTTCGCAGAAATTTCGTAACGCAGCCTTGATAAAGCATCAGGGCATTCGAGATCGGCACCTTTGCTATATACGACACGCATGTGATCTCGGTACTGGTCCAAGTATATGGCCCAGGTGTGCAGCCTCAGACTAGATCTGTCTGCAGATGTGGTGTCGAGACTCTGCATTTTGCATAAAGCAACATTGCTATGGTGATCTGTAACAAAGGTGACGAAGGCTCTCTCCATATATGGACGCATACGTTTGGCCGCCCAGACAAGCCCTGACATCTCCAAATGGGTCGGCCAGTATCTCGTCTCGGCATCCGTCAGTGGTTTGGACATGAAGTGCAACGGTACAAGATGGGACTTCGAGTAGACCTGGGGGTCTCCAGTCAGCTGATAGACTGCCAGGCCAGTACCATATTCCTTGGACGAGTCCAAAAAGGCGTAGATTGGCAGGTCGTCCATTACATGGTACAGACAGGGTCGTGAAGCGAGAGCGTCCTTCACGTCATCGTACGCCTTCTTCAGATTTGCATCGACGGGTACAGCAGTACGGGCAGCGTAATCCTTCCGGCCACGTGAGCTTGGCGGAGCGTTTTTTAACAGCAGTGTCTTGCATGCTTGCAATGAAGCTATGCGCTGTGCATAGTAGGGAATCAGGTGACGGTTCCAATTGGTAAGACCTATGAAGTATTCCAATTGGGCTAACGTCGCTGGGTAAGGAATATTCTGCACCGCATCTGCCTTTGATTCCGCGGTGGTCAAACCCAGGCGGTCAACGAGATAGCCCAGTATCTCTAGAGAGTGAAAACCCAAAAAACACTTTTTCGCTTTTAGGGTGATGCCCAAATTCCCAAGGATGCTGAAAACCTATTCCACTATTCCAAGAAACTTTGCAAACGATGGGACGTACATGACGATATCATCAACATAGCACGAAGTGCCTCACCAGGATAGACGCTGGATTAACCGGGTATCCATCAAGCGCTGCTGATGCTGGACGGATGTCTTTCATCCCATAATGGAAACATTGAAAACCTCACGACCCCTGTGGGTTGTGATAGCAGTACAGTAGCGATGCGCGGGGTGGATCAGTCGCTGGTAGAAAGCAGAGGTGATGTCTGCTGAACCTAACCATCGCATACCCTGCATTGCTTGTATCACATCCTCCTGTCGAGGAAGTGGATAGGCATTGCCAATCATTGCTGCGTTCAGCTTATGCATATCGACGACAGGACGTGCCTTTGTTCCTCGGTAAACCACAAAAACCTTCAAATCCCAAGGGCTTGGTTGCTCGAGTGTGGCCATACGACCATACTCTCGATTGAGATCAAATTGCTCATCAAGTGCTTTCCGACCACGGGCCGTCAACCGGTAAAGACCAGTAGGTTTGAGCTTAACTTCCAGTTCTGCAGGTACGTCTATACGCAACCAATCTTCTTCAGGTTCTCTAACACATCCCATGATATCGTTGAATATGCCCCGATGACGGCGGATCAAGCTCTCCAAGGCTTTGATCTGTGAGTCAGAGATGTTGTCCTTCCTGTTGATTACGACTTGCTCCCAGGTTGACGAGGTAATGTCGGGAACCTTGATGTATGGTGGGAGGACATGGTTGTAGCGTGGTATGTATTCTTCTTGAAGCCATTGTGGGCACTTGAATATTTCACTAGCACAAGGCTGCATGTCGCCAGGTAATGGAAATTTCGACTGTGCTGGCAATGGGCAAGGACGAGTCTTATTCTTAAAGAGCTCATCAGGGACCTCATTCGGATTGACCGTATCCACCTGATGAGGATTAAAAGTTTCAGTAGCGGTCATGGCTAACGCGACATCACGTGCGGTTCCAAATAGAGCCTTTATATCCGTTGATGCTCCTTCCCACGAGAGGCTAGATGAGGATTCCAAGGAACGGACGTGTCCGAGCACTGCACCTTTGAAAATTGTCAACGGATTATCTGCAAAATTGGTGTATAGCAGCTCTTTCTGATTGTGGCGTAGCACTGAATGGGGGGCCCCTGTGCCCGATATCGCAGAGCGAGTCTGGATTGGAGTAAATTGATAGTCTTGGTTTGGTTCGAGGGCACGACCAAACTTGACGCCCACGACTGTTGTAGTACCTAAAGGGATGGTGACAGGTGCCGCACAATGCACTGGAATCCTGGTGAAACGGTGGCCTTCATGCACTGTGATTTGCACTGGAATGCTGTCACAAGCGCCGATACGCAAGCGGTTTGATGAGTAGAGAAGATCGAACTTCTCAGGCTTCATGATATCATTTCCGACAAGCAACGGGACGGATAGATCCTTGAAAACATGAAACGGTCTGACTAGCTCAGCGAAACGACTGTCCATTCCTTTCATGAAAATTCGCATGACCACCACATGGGTGGCCATACATTTTGCACCTCCAAGGCCCTCCACTACTCGGGGTTTCAGTAGCGGTAAGCGCTCTGCATCTGGATAAAGCCGGCACTGGAGCTCGTCATCGACTGCTGAATTCCCGAAGCCGGAATTGATGCAGGCAATATGTGGGCTACTATTCGGAGAGGTGTACCAAAAGGTCTTGGCATAGTGGAAATCGGCAAGGCCCTCTACGATATTCGAAGATGCTGGAGCGGCAGATTTGACTAAGGTGGCTGGTTCCGTGGTGTGCTCGCCTACTGGTCGGCAGCGAACCCGGAGATGGTCATGGAGTTTGTTGTTCGAGGGAAATGTGGAGCCACAGTTCTTACATTCCACTGAGACTTTATGCTGGGATGACATCGTTCCGAGAAAACCAAGTCCAGTCTCATGGCGATAACGCGTTGCGAAGTACGCATTCTGCGCACGTTCGTTATCCTCCTCCAGATCCGCTTGGCGATCGAGGCTATGGTACAAGAGTTCGCTCACGTCATCGTCATTATCCGACCCAAGCTCATAACGAAGAGGGTCTGCATAATATGCGCGTTTTATTTCAGTACCCATAGCTCTGTTGATAACGCACTGCCAATCCCAACTTTCACCGTCTCCACAATCCGGATAATTCCTGCACTTGCGAAGACGCTCACGAGGCTGTCTATTCGTACGAGGCCCTACCCTTACCGAAGCACCTGATGTTGTTGCTGCGGCAGTAGCGTCGCGAGTGCCTGCGGTAGCCGGTGCGCGGGGCTGGCCTGCATTAGAGGACAAAACTCCAGAGGATTCGCGGAAAGGGGGACGGCGCGTACCAACACGCGTCTGCGGTAGCAGGTCGCCATCGCGTGTAGCGGAGTCTTGAAGGCGAACTACCGCCTGACGGTATTCGAAAACTGAGTTTCCAACTTCTGAGACGTACTTGTCAAGGTGCAGATGAAGATTGGGTGTGGCTGCAAATCCACGATGGAGCTCTTCGGCTACCTCTTCGTCCCGCACAACGTTTGCCATGCGCAGTAATCGAAGCTTCTTTGCGACATACTCAGTGGGAGTCCGACTCTGGTTCCATCTGAAAGTCTCTGCACGTGCCGCTGAGAGTCTGGATGCGAGGTATGGCATAAAGTCACGCTCGAGAATGACAGCCCAGTTGCTGCAGTTCATACGAAGGAGTGCTCTGTCATGGTCTGACACTCCAGCGATCCAATCTTCCGCAACGGAACCCTTACAGCAGCAACGCAGGACTGCACGTGTGCGTGGCTCGCCGTAATGGGCAACAGCGTCTCGAATGGAATCGATAAAGCGTGAGGCCGCATCCGCGTCTGACTGCGACCGGGGCTCGAACGTAGCGACGTCAGTGGGTTTAAGTGTGGGGCCGTGGTTAACATCCGTAGGCCCTGCAGCCACTCCGTGCGTACCGTTTCCGCCTGCATTCTGATTCTGCACTAATATCGTTGCAAGATTCGCCATTTGCGCGGCCACAGCGTTCATTGCTGCAGTTGACTAAGCGATGCTTGCCGCGGCATCGTACTGCTGATACTGTTGCTGTGGCTGGTACAGCTGTTGTGGTGGCTGCTGCTGCTGAAACTGCTGCGGCGGCTGCTGTGGTAACTGCTGGGGTGGCTGCTGTGGCGTGTAAAGCTGCTGGGGCGGCAGTTGCTGTTGGTATTGCTGGAGCGGCTGGTGCGATTCCTGGGTTGGCTGCTGTTGGTCACCCATAGAATCATCCTCCTCCGACTCCGGGATGACTGAGGGTTGCCTGTGTTGAAATTAGCGCTATCACACCTATCTCCTATTTTTCCTATTTCTTGTTTCCTTGTGGTTAGTGGGATAGATTAGATATGTGGTGGCGGCGGAGGCGGCGCGGCGAGGAGGGAACTCTCGGCGG
>Ga0307508_10001840_pt1 | contig 23465 bp, 28 predicted proteins | sample 9_EM_MG_FD_203089 | JGI IMG/M metagenome (GOLD analysis project Ga0307508, IMG submission 203089) | Populus trichocarpa ectomycorrhiza microbial communities from riparian zone in the Pacific Northwest, United States - 9_EM | ecosystem: Host-associated > Plants > Roots > Unclassified | place... | reverse complement strand
GAGCCGCCCGACCTGGCCGAATACGACCGCAAGGTGGCCGAGAGCCTGCTGCCCGAGATGGCGGCCGGCCGCCGCCTGCTTCGGGTTTTTGCCAAGCACCCCGCGCTGGTTCATGGCGCGATGGCCACGCCGCTGGGCTGGCGTGCCTTCGAATCGTTCTGCCGTGGCGAGTTGTCGATGGCCAACGTGCTCACCCGTCCCTCGATCCGGATGGCGGTGAACCTGCTGGGCGGCCGGCCGGCGGCTAACCCCGCGTGACCACGAGCCGGTCGTCGCGGGACATGGCGCCGGTAGCCCGGTAGAGGTCGCGCAGCACGCCGATCTCGCCGCCGTGGTGCATGGCCTCCCGGTTGAGGTGCAGGATCAGGCCCGCCATGGGACTGTCGGCGTAGAACCCTCCTCGTGGCCCGAGCGGCCGGTCCAGGGCCTCCTCGTCCAGGGTGAGGATGCCGTCGTGCCACCACCGGTAGGACCGCTCGAGCAGGGCCAGCGCGTCGCCGGCGGTGCCCGGCAACTCGGCCGGCGCGTGCCGGGGGTCGGCCATGCTGGCGTCGTCGGGCACGCTGCCGTCGCCGAAGAAGGTGCTCGCCCTGGTGTGGAAGACACCGACCGCGATGTGCACGATCCGCCAGGCGATCGTCGTGAACGGTGGTGGGTCCGGCTGCCGGCCCAACCCGTCGAGGACGAGGACCCCGTGGGCGTCCGGGCGTACCGACCAGGCGCCGTCGACCGGCTCCCAGAGGTATTCCTCGTCCGTCAGGCCGTGCAGCCGTGGCCAGAGGTGAACGTTCCAGTAGAACTCGAGCTGATCGACCGCGAGGGCGCGTACCCAATCCATGGTCTTGGTCTATCAGCCGGGTCCGACACTAAGCGGGCCTGCGCCGCGGCCACGGCGCCCATTGGACCGGGGCGGCGAAGCCCTCGCGGCGCGCGGAACGGGCCTCGGCCGAGTCGAGCAGTTCGGAGCCGGCCAGGTTGAAGCCCGGCCCGACCAGGCGCGTCTCCCGCCGGGAGCCGGTCAGCACACGGTGCACTCGCTCCCACAGCCCGCCCTCGACGTGCGCGGCGACCTGCGCGCGAAAATCGGCGATCAGGTCGCTGGGGCGCTCGTCACACTCGTCGCAGCCGCAGGCCGGAAACCGGTCCTCGTACCAGCGGCCCATGCGCAGCACGATTCCCGGAAAGTCGGTGAACGCGACCGCCAGCGGGCCGGCGGCCGGGCTGTGTGGAACCAGCCGGGTGACGCGGACCAGCGGCGCGCCGGGCTCGGGCCCGAGTGGTTCCTTGATCTCGCGGCGCTCGACCGTGTACCGCTCCGTCAACTCGTCGAGCAGCGCCTCGGCAACTTCGTGCAGCATGCCGAACCTGCCGGGATCGGTGACGCGCGCGTACTCCTCCACCAGCGCAGTATGCCGCGCTGGGTCACGGCTCAGCCGGAATTGCACAAGATCAGAAACCGGTGCCCGGGCCTAACGGTCGAACTCGGACCCTTTGACGCCGGCGACGAACGCCCGCCACTCGTCGCTGGAGAACGACAGGGCGGCCGCTTCGGGGTGCTTCGAGTCGCGGACCAGGTAACGACCCTCGAACTTGGCGACCTCGACACAGGTGTTGGTCCCGCATCGACTTGCCCTGCGCCACTCGGGTTGCTTCGTCATGTCTGGCTCCTCCATGCGGATTCTCGCCCTTCCCAAGATAGGTGAAATCGGAGATCCGTTACATGAGCAGACATGAGTGAAACCGCGATTGCGCCCGTAATCGCGGTAAAAAGGAGGAAATGTACTTTTCTGCTAGTCGCTCCGCGTGTGATCGATCTGTTCTCACACACGCGAAGCGGCTAGGCCTTGCTAAAAGCGGAACTCGCCGTCGGAGACGCCCTCGACGAAGGCAACCCACTCGGCCTCGGTGAACGAGAGGGCAGCAACGCTGGGGTTCTTCGAGTCGCGAATCAGATACTGATCGCCGACCTTCGCGACCTCGACGCAGGTGTTGCTTCCGCAGCGGGAACTCTTCCGCCATGCGGGCATGTTGATTTCCTTCACGATTTACCTTCCAGCGTTTAGCGACTCGCACCACCTCCTCCCAAGCGGCGCGCTGCCGCAGGTTATTGGGGGTTCTCTGCGCGCGATCTGATATTTGCGCGCAGTTTATCTAGGCGCCGGCGGATATAGTCGATCGTGTCGTTTTCATCCGTGGCAATTTGCCAAAGTTTGTTGAATCTCTCGTGATGCCGGGACGTGATCGCCTTGTCCTCGACGATTTCGTCCGTCAACCCGTTCTCGCGATACAGGACCTCGCCCTCGTTGGATCTGAGGGTGAGCAGGTCGAACGTCGCGTTGTTGGTGAGCACGCCCTCAAGTTCGAAGGGCACGATCTTGATCCTCGCGAGGCCTTGGCTCGCCAGGCGATGCAACTCCCCGAGCTGCTCGGAGAAGACCTCCGCGCCGCCGATCGGCCGGAGCATGACCGACTCGTCCAGCAGCATGAACACCTCGATCGAGCTCAGCCGCTTGAGCAACGTCTCGCGTCGCAGGCGCCTGGCCTCGACGCGTGCCTTGATCCTCGCGGTGGGCATTTCCTCGTCCAGTTTTCCCATCAAAGCCGCGGCATATCCGGGAATCTGAAACGGGCCGGGCATGAAATATGCCTGGTAATACCTGAACTCGGTCGCCTCGGCCTCGTACTCGATCAGCCGGGTCAGGGCGGGAGTCAGGTGCTCGCGATAGTCGGGCGACTGATACCAGGCCTGCTGGCGGATGCGCGCGGTTCTCGCGTCTGCTAGCAGGCCTGCGATCAACGCTTTGTCCTTGATGTTGAGCAGCCCCAGAAGGGGACGCAGGTCATTGGGTGCAATCGTCACATCGCCGTTTTCGATACGAATGACCTTGCTCAGTGACCATTCCATTTCCTCGGCGACCTGGAGCTGGGTCAACTCGGCCTTTTCACGCGCCTCACGCAACGCCAAGCGCACGCGTCTGCGTGCGATGGTCGGCGAGTCGCCCTCAGCCATAGCTCCTTCATCTTTGAAGCGGTGTCAACTTGCGACCTCGCTGATTGCTAACAGGCAGTCAGCGAGGTCGCGGGCAAGCCTACTCACTGTCCTATCAGAACGCCGGGACCGATGTGGAGGTTTCACCAAAACGAGATATGTCACCCATCGGTGAGCGGAAAGTGATCATCGGACGGTGGCGAGCCGTCGCGCCGGCCGAGATCTCCGCTCTTCCTCCATCGTCCGCCGGAGCGCGCGAGTGACCTGGTTGAACACCCTCTCGTCGGTGCACGAGTAGAGGGTGATCTGGGTGCCCCGGAAGATCGCCCGCAGCTGCCAGGAGCGCAAGTTGCGCCGGTGCCAGGTCGTCAGCGTCAGCACCGCGCCGGAGATCGCGCCGGCGATCAGGCCGTAGCTCAACCCGGTGTCGAACGTCAGCCAGGCGGCGGTGGCGAGGGCGAGCGTGGCGGCGCCGATCGCGACCGGGAGCGTCGACCGGCCGTTTTTGATCTCGCCTCGGCCCAGGCCGATGCTGCGCAAGTCGCGGATCGGGACGGCCCTCGGTGAGGTCGTCCGCCAGACGAAGTGTTCGTCGGTGACGATGGCGTCGGGGCCACGGTAATAGATGCGCATTGTGAACTCCCTTCCGTGCTCCTGGGCAAGGAGGGAAATGGGAGCCGCCACGGCGGCGGCCGGAGAGAATCCCCGCCTCGCTGCTGGGTCGGAATGCGTAGAGCAAGAACGGCACCCGGTTGCCGCCGGGTGCCGTTTGACGTCTCCTCCTCGAACTCCGCCCTATCTGCCTGAACAAAGTAGAGCACGGCCATCAGGCTGATCGCTACCCGGCAATGTGCCACATTGCAGATTGGCATGTCGGGGTGCTCAGGCCGCCTCGACGTCGTCCCAGGACTCGTCCTCGATGGCCCGGCGCAAAGCCCTGCTGACCTGGTTGAACACCCTCTCGTCGGTAGCCGTGTAGAGGACCACTTCGCGGCCGTACCAGGTGGCCCGCAGCTCGAGCAGGGTCGGCCGGCTCCGGAGCGAAAAAGCCGCCAGCGAGACGGCCACCGTCCCGCTCAGAACCGCGAATGCGCAGAGGGCCGGGCTGTGCCAGAGTGCCGCGGCCGCGGTGGTAGCAAGGCACGCTCCACCGGCCAGACAGGTACCGATGGGAACGGGGCGACCGAGCTCGCGGTGGGCTATGCAGACGTCCCTCAGGTCCCGGATGGCGAACCGGGCCGGTGCCGTACGCCAGACAAAGAACTTGCTGGTCACCAGGCAATCTGGGCCACGGTAGTAGATGCGCATCGCAAACTCCCCTCCCGCACACTTGCGAGGAAGGGAAAGGCGAGCCACCATTGGCGTAGAGAGAATTCCCGCCTCGCTCGTTCTACGGAGCCGTTGCAGAGGTGACAACGGCACCCGGTTGCCGCCGGGTGCCGTTGTTTGTCGCCTCCAACTCCGCCCTTGTTAGTGTCTCAAGTAGAACACGCCACCCCGCTGTCCGCCATGCATCAATCTGCCATGTTGCAGATTGCGTACAAGCTGACTGACCGGTTTTCCGGGCTCAGCTGGCCAGCAGGACGAGCGCCAGGGCCAGCGCACCGGGGATGACCTGCACGAACAGGATGCGGCGGCTGGCCGTGATCGCGCCATAAATTCCTGCGACGATGACGCAAGACAGGAAAAAAACTTTGAAGGCCAGGCTGCCCGAGATCAGACCGTAGGCCAGCCCCGCCGCCAGGAATCCGTTGTAGAGGCCCTGGTTGGCGGCGAGCGTGGCACTCTCCCGGGCGAATTCCACGGTTGTGCCGAACGCCGCTCTTGCGCGATCCGTCCGCCAGAGGAACATTTCCAGGACGAGGATGTACACATGAATGGCGGCGACGACGCCGACCAGGATCTGGGCGACCAACTCCATCGGGTACTCCTCCGAGCGCGGCCGGCACCGACGGCCGGTCAAAAAGACTGATCTTGCGACACCTTAGCGGTGACCTGGTCCGCGACTCGGTTGGCTATCGACGGTTGTCGAGGAATTATGTCGCGTTTCGCCGACGGAACGATCGGGTAGCCAGAAGACGAAGCGGCCGGGTAGCCGGAAACTGCGGGTGGCCAGAAACACCCAGCGGCCGGGCGTCAGCGCCGCAGGCGACCGGGACGGTCGCCGGCCGATCACCGAATCATCGCAGCTGGGAGGCTGATCACACGCATGGATAGTCGACTCCGAATCGCGGGCGAGGCGATCCAACCGGTGCTGGTCATGTTCCCGCTCGGCCTGTTCGCGCTGGCCGTGCTCTTCGACCTCGCCGAGCTGCTCGGCGCGCCGCAGATCATCGGCGCGCTGGGCTACTGGAACATCGCCGCGGGCCTGATCGGTGGCGTGCTGGCCGCGGTGGCCGGGGCGATCGACCTGATGCTCGTGCGCAACGGCACCCGCGCGAAGCGGGTCGGCGTGCTGCAAGGCCTGATGAACATGGGGGTGCTGATCCTCTTCGCGGTGATCCTCATGCTCCGGATGCGTACCCCTGACCGGGTCGCGGGCGGCGGCGTGTTCGTGGTTGAACTGCTCGCGCTCTCGGCCGCGGTCTTCGGCGCCTGGTACTGCGGCGAACTGGTCAACCGCGATGCCCCGGCCTCCGGGCGCACCCCGGCCCGAGAGCGCCCGGCCCGAGAGCGCCCGCCGGCGCCGGCCCGAGCCGGAAACCGCTGAGCCGTCCGGCACGGGATCACGTCGCGGAGCGGGCCAGCCAGGCTTCGTCCTCCGCCTTCTTGCGGGCCATGCCGTGCTCGCCGTCGTAGCGGGCGAACCGGGGGAGCGCCGCCGCCAGCACCGCCGTGCCGACGATACAGAGCGCCCCGCCGATCCAGATCGAGCCGCTGACGCCGAGCCGGGTGCGGGCCATCAGGCCGGACCGGAGCTGGCCCAGCAGCGGGCCGGTCGAGTAGGACAGCATTTCGATGCCCGCCAGCCGGCCGCGCAGGTGATCGGGGATGGTCTGGCTCCAGATGATCGACCGGAAGATGCCCGACACCATGTCGGCCGCGCCCGCGAACGCCAGACAGAACAGGGTCAGCCAGAGCGCGTGGGAGAAGCCGACACCGACGATCCCGAGGCCCCAGAGAGCCGCCGCGACGAGCACCATGAGGCCGTGCCGGTGCACCCGCCCGGTCCAGCCCGAGCCGATCGTCGCGATCAGCGAGCCGGCCGCTGGGGCGGCGTACAGCAGGCCCAGCACCTTCGGGCCGCCGAGCTGCAGGGCCAGGAACGGATACAGCGCCTGGGGCATGCCGAAGAACATCGCGTTGATGTCGACCAGGTAGGTGCCCAGCAGCTCGGGGCGGCTGCGGGCGTACCGCAGGCCGGTGCTGACCGAGCGGATCGACGGGCGGTCGGCGTCCGGTGGGGGCGGGACCGCGCGCACCAGTGTCAGGCAGATCAGCGAGACGGCGAACGTGCTCAGGTCGAACGCGTACACCCAGGCCAGGTCGATCGTGGCGAGCAGGATGCCGGCGAGCGCCGGGCCGCCGAGCTGCGCGGCTATCGAGCCGAGCGACTGCAGGGCGCTGGTCGCCGGGATCTCCTCGGGCGTGACCAGGCGCGGGACCATCGCCTCGAGGGCGGGACGCTGGATGCCGTCGATCGCGGCCGACACCGCCGCCACCACGTAGAGCAGCCACAGGTGCGGGCGGTGCGAGAGGGCGTTGACCAGCAGCACCCCGCAGAGCGCGGCCAGCGCCACCTCGCCGCCGCGGACCAGCAGCCGGCGGTCCAGGAAGTCGGCCAGCGCGCCGCCGACGAAGGCCATCAGCAGCAGCGGCACCAGCTCGCAGACGCCGAGCAGGCCGACCGCGAACGGGTCATGGGTGATCGCCGCGACCTGGAACGGAATCGTCACATAGGTGATGAAGGACCCGAACCCGGAGATCGACCCGCCGATGAAGACAAGCCGGTAGTCGCGGGACGTGCGTAGCGGAGTGAGGTCGAGCCCCAGCCGCCGCCGGGGTCGGTCGGTCACGACCGGAATCCTGCCGCAGGCTTACCCCGCTCGCGACGCTATTTCAGCACCATCCGGCCCGAGGACTCGAAGGACGCCAGGTCGGCCAGGGTCTCGTCGATCACGAACGACGGCGGGCCGGGCAGCGCGTCCAGCGCGAAGAAGCCCGCGTCGACCGACTCCTCGGTCTCCTTAAGCAGCTCGCCTTCCCAGGTGTGGATCCGGAAGGACATCAAGATCTGCTGGTAGGTGTGGCCGTAGTCGTTCGTGTATGTGTACGCGCTGTAGAACGCGAACGGGGTGAGCGAGGTGGCCCGCAGCCCGGTCTCCTCCCACACCTCACGGATCGCGCACTCCTCCATGCTCTCGCCCAGCTCCATCGCGCCCGCCGGGATCGCCCAGCGGCGGTTGTCGGAGCGCTGGATCAGCAACAGCCGGTTTTCGTCGTCGAGGACGACGCCTCGCGCACCGACGAACAGGATGGTGTCGGTATCCCCGACGCTCGCACGCACCTTGCCCAGGTAAGACTCGTCCCACGTCAATGCCACGGGCCAAGCCTAGTCAGGCCGACTTCTTCGCAGCTTTCTTGGCCGGGGTGGCCTTCTTCGCACCCGCGCCCGCACCCGTGGCCTTGGCCGCAGGTGCCGCCTTTTTGGCCGGAGCGGCCTTCTTGGCGGGGGCGGGGGCCGACTTCGCCGCCCCGATCGGGGTGGCCTCGACCGCGCGGGCCCGCTCCTCCGGCGCCTCGCCACGGGCCTTCTTCGCGCGTTCGACCGAGGCCTTGAGCGCCGCCATCAGATCGACCGCGGCGGCCGGCGCCTCCTCGGCCTCCTCGGGCTGGACGATCTCGCGACCCTCGACCTTGGCGTCGATGACCTCCTGCAGGGCGGCCCGGTAGTTGTCGGTGAACTCGTCGGGCTTGAAGCTGCCGGCCATCGAGTCGATCAGCGAGCTGGCCATCGCGAGCTCGGCCGGGCGGGTCTCGATCTCCTCGTCGAGGAAGGCGAAGTCGACGCCGCGCACCTCGTCGGGCCAGAGCATGGTGTTGAGGACCAGGACGTCGTCGCGCACCCGCAGCGTCGCGAGCTGCTCCCGCTGACGCAGCGCGATCTTGACGATCGCGACCCGGTCGGCGTCCCGCAGCGCGTCCCGCAGCAGCACGTACGGCTTCGCCGCCTGGCCCTCGGGCTCGAGGTAGTAGGCCTTGGCGAACATGATCGGGTCGATGTCGTCGGCCGGCACGAACTGCAGGACGTCGATCGCGCGCGAAGTGGTCAGCGGCAGATCGGAGAAGTCCTCGTCGGTGAGGATGACCATCTCGCCGCCGCCGAGGTCGTAGCCCTTGGCGATGTCGTCGTAGGTCACCTCCTCGCCGTCGACCGAGCAGGTGCGCTTGTATTTGATCCGGCCGCCGTCGGTGCGGTGCACCTGATGGAACCGGATGTCCTTTTCCTCGGTCGCGGAGTAGAGCTTCACGGCGATCGACACGAGGCCGAACGAGACCGCGCCCTTCCAGATCGCCCGCATGGTTCCCCCTCCACCCGGCGTGAGCTGCCCGTCGACCAAGGATTGCATTAGTGAGACAGCTGCGTAAGGCCTTCCGGCCTGCCTATGGTGATCGGGATGCCCGGTGCGCCGTTCTCTCCGATGCTCGCGACCGCGGGCCCGCTGCCGGTTGGGCCGGGCTGGAGCTACGAGTTCAAGTGGGACGGGGTCCGGGTCCTGGCGTCCTTCGAGGGCGGGGCGCCGCGGTTGTTCGCGCGTTCGGGAGCCGTTGTCACGGCCGCTTATCCCGAAATATCGGCTCTTTCCCTGCCGGACGACTCACTGCTCGACGGGGAGATGGTCGTCCTCGACGCCGCCGGCCGGCCGTCGTTCACGGCGCTGGCCGAGCGGATGCACGTCCGCGATCCGAGCCGGGCGGCCCGCCTCGCCGTCTCGTTGCCCGTCACCTACATGATCTTCGACGTTCTCCGGCTGGCCGGCGAGGATTTGCTGAATTTTCCGTACGCCCTGCGCCGCGAACGCCTCGAAGACCTCGAACTGGCCGGCCCGCATTGGATGGTGCCGCCGTCCTTCATCGACGGCCCGGCGACCTCGGCCGCCGCCCAGGAGAACCACCTCGAGGGCGTCGTGGCGAAACGGCTGGACACGCCGTACCTGCCGGGGAGCCGGTCGCCCGACTGGATCAAGGTGAAGTTCGACCGGACCGGCGACTACGTGATCGGCGGCTGGCGCTCCGGCGTACGCAAGCTGGGTGGTTTGCTCGTGGGGGTGCCCGGGCCGGACGGGTTGCGGTTTCGGGGGCGGGTCGGCGGTGGGATCGGCGCGGCCACGGAGCGGAAACTGCTCGCCGAGCTGAAGCCGCTCGCCGTGCGCGATTCACCATTCGCGGCCGAGGCGGTTCCGCGCGAGGATGCCAGAGGGGCGCATTGGGTACGTCCGGAGCTTGTGGTCGAGGTTCGCTACGGAAATCGCACTCCCGATGGGCGGCTGCGGTTTCCCCGGTTCCTGCGGCTGCGCGACGACAAGACCCCCGAGGAGTGCGCGGAGGAGGGCGACGATGGCTGAGTCGACCCGCGGCGGAAAACCGGCGGCGAAGGCCGGGCAACGGTTCGCCGTGCAGATCGACGGGCGCGACCTCGAGCTGTCCAATCTCGACAAGTTGATGTATCCGGACGCGGGTTTCACCAAGGGCGAGGTGATCGACTACTACACCCGGATCGCCCCGGTGCTGCTGCCGCATCTGCGCGGGCGCGCGGTGACCCGGATCCGATATCCGAACGGTGTCGACGGCGCGCATTTCTTCGAGAAGAACAAGCCCGGCGGTACGCCGTCCTGGGTGCACCTCGAAACGCTGCCGGTGCCCGGGTCCACGATGAGCCGCGAGACGATCGACTTCGTGGTGGTCGACGACCTTCCGACGCTCGTCTGGCTGGCGAACCTGGCCGCGCTGGAACTGCACACGCCGCAGTGGCGGATCGACGAACATCCCGACCTGATGGTGGTCGACCTGGACCCCGGCGCGCCGGCCGGGCTGACCGAATGCTGCGCGGTGGCGGTGCTGATGCGCGACCGGCTCGCCGAGGACGGCGTCGCGGCCTATCCGAAGACCTCCGGAAAGAAGGGCATGCAATTGTGCTGCCCGATCTCCGGCGCTCAGGACGCCGAAACCGTCTCCGGCTACGCCCTGCGGGTCGCCGAGGAATTGTCCGCGCAGGTGCCGAGGTCGATCACCGCGAAGATGGCGAAGGCCGTGCGACCCGGCAAGGTCTTCATCGACTGGAGCCAGAACGCCGCGGCGAAGACGACGGTGGCGCCGTATTCGCTCCGGGCGCAGCGGACGCCGACCGCGTCCACGCCGCTGACCTGGGACGAGGTCGAGGCGGTCGCGACCGGTGCCGAGCCGGCCCGGCAGTTCGCCGCCGCCGAGGTGCTGGAGCGCGTCGATACCTACGGTGATCTGCTCGTCGATCTGCTCATCCCCGGGCCGCGGCTGCCCTGATCGGGCGGGCTCGACGTACCTTGCGTGGCAAGGTACCGTGTGCTGCATGGGAGATGGCGCGCAACTTTCGACCAGCCTGCGCCGGGGCACACTCGAGTTCTGTGTGCTGGCGATGGTCGAGCTCGAGGACCGGTATGGCACCGAGATCGTGCGCCGGCTCGGCGAGGAGCGTGGGCTGGCCGCGTCGGAGGGCACGATCTATCCGCTGCTGTCCCGGCTGCGCCGCGTCGGCTGGCTGCACAGCAAGTGGAGCGAGTCGCCGTCGGGCCCGCCCCGGCGGTATTACTCGCTCACCGACGACGGCCGGGGCGCGCTGACGCACTTCCGCACGGAATGGGTCTCGTTCCGGCAGACCGTCGACCGACTCGTAGGGACGGGCACACCATGAGTAGCAACAAGACCGACGACGCCGTTTCTGAGTATCTGCACGAGGTGGAGCTCCGTCTCGCCGGGCTGCCGCTGCTGCAGCGTCGCGAGTTGCTCGCCGACCTGCGCGCACACATCGCCACCGAGCGGCTCGAGCGCAGCGCCAACTCGGAGGGCGAGATTCTGGAGATCCTCGAGCGGCTGGGCAACCCGGAGGAGGTTGCCGCGGCTGCCTACGAGGAGGCCGGGCCGCAGCGGGCCACGACCCGCCCCGCACCGGTCGGCGCCCCGGCCCGGCCACGCCTGCTGCTCGGGGCCGTGGTCATTGCCGTGCTGATCTTCGCGTTCCTGGCGGTCGGGCTCTTCGTCGCCGACCGGGCCACAAACGCGCCGGCTCAGTCGGTTCCGGCGCCGGTGGCGTCGCCTTAGCGGGCAGTCAGTCGACCTGGGGGAGGGGCGGGCCGAGGACGTCGTCGGCGTCCACAATTGTGTAGGCGTAGCCCTGCTCGGCCAGGAAACGCTGGCGGTGCGCGGCGTATTCGGTGTCGATCGTGTCCCGTGACACGACGGTGTAGAAGTGCGCCTGCCGGCCGTCCGCCTTGGGGCGCAGCACCCGGCCCAGCCGCTGGGCCTCCTCCTGGCGGGAGCCGAAGGTGCCGGAGACCTGGATCGCCACCGCCGCCTCGGGCAGGTCGATGGAGAAGTTGCCGACCTTCGAGATGACCAGCGTCTTGACCTCGCCGGAGCGGAAGGCGTCGAAGAGCCGCTCGCGCTCCTTGTTGGTCGTCGAGCCCTGGATGATCGGGGCGTCGAGGTATTCGCCCAGTTGGTGCAGCTGGTCGATGTAGGCGCCGATGACCAGCGTCTGCTCGCCGGGATGCTTGTCGACCAGGGCCCGGATCACCGGCAGCTTGGTGCGGGCGGTGGCCGCGACCCGGTAGCGCTCCTCGGCCTCGGTCACCGCGTACGCCATCCGCTCGGCGTCCGTCAGCGTCACCCGGACCTCGATGCACTCGGCCGGCGCGATCCAGCCCTGGGCCTCGATGTCCTTCCACGGCGCGTCGTAGCGCTTCGGGCCGATCAGCGAGAACACGTCGCCCTCCCGGCCGTCCTCGCGGACCAGGGTGGCAGTCAGGCCGAGGCGGCGGCGGGCCTGCAGGTCCGCCGTGAACCGGAAGATCGGCGCGGGCAGCAGGTGCACCTCGTCGTAGATGACCAGGCCCCAGTCGCGGGCGCCGAACAGGTCCAGGTGGGTGAACGCGCCGCCGCGCCGCGAGGTGAGCACCTGATATGTCGCGATGGTGACCGGGCGGATCTCCTTGCGCTCGCCCGAATACTCGCCGATCTCGTCCTCGGTCAGCGACGTGCGCGCGACCAACTCCCGCTTCCACTGCCGGCCGGCCACGGTGTTGGTCACCAGGATCAGGGTGGTGGCCTTGGCGGTGGCCATCGCGGCGGCGCCGACCAGCGTCTTGCCGGCGCCACACGGCAGCACCACGACGCCCGAGCCGCCGGCCCAGAAGCCGTCGACCGCCTCCTGCTGGTAGGACCGCAGAGTCCAGCCGTTCTCCGCGAGCGAGATGTCGTGCGCCTCGCCGTCCACGTAACCGGCCAGGTCCTCGGCCGGCCAGCCCAGCTTGAGCAGGGCCTGCTTGAGGCGGCCGCGCTCGGACGCGTGCACCTGGATCATCTCGTCGTCGATCCGGGCGCCGAGCATGCCGGCCAGCTTTTTGCTCTTAGCGACCTCGACCAGCACGATCCTGTCCAGCCCGCGCAGCACCAGGCCGTGACCCGGGTCGTTCACCAGCTGCAGGCGGCCGTAGCGGTCCATCGTCTCGGCGACATCGACCAGCAGCGCGTGCGGCACCGGATAGCGCGAGTATTTGATCAACGAGTCGACCACTCCCTCGGCGTCGTGCCCGGCGGCGCGCGCGTTCCACAGCCCGAGCGGGGTCAGCCGGTAGGTGTGCACGTGCTCCGGCGAACGCTCCAGCTCGGCGAACGGCGCGATCGCCATCCGGCACGCCTGCGCGTCGGGATGGTCCACCTCGAGTAACAGGGTCTTGTCCGACTGCACGATCAACGGTCCGCCGCTCACCTGCACACCTCTCAAAGACCTAACCGACCCTCCAGTGTGACACGGCCCGCGAAGTGCCGTGGCGCACAAAAGAGCTCGACAACACAGGCAACGAAGCGGTGAAGTTGGGCGTTTATATTTCGGGCCGCGCGCTAGATCCATATCGGGGGCGCGCGGCCAATTATTCCTCCGGCACCGCTGCGGTGATCCGGTGCAGGGCGAATGTGTGCAGCGTCTCCGTCCGGTCGTCCTCGGCGCGCAGGTAGCCCGCGCTCAGCGAGACCGGGCGGACCAGCCGGGACAGGGTCGAGCCGTGCGAGTCGACGTACCCGACCCAGACCCGGACCTTGTCCCGGACCGCCTGCTGCAGCACCGCCATGGCCTGGCCGTGCTGCTGCACCGAGGTCAGTCCGGGCACCGACTGGCCGTTGGCCGCGCGGACCGTGACGGGCGCGCGCCGGGCCGCGCGGGTGGCGACGTCGCCGCGCCGGATCTGCTCGACCACCCCGGCCAGTCGTGGTCCGGCCAGCAGCGGGGGTCCGGCCTGGTCGGCCGATCGGGCAGCCATCGACGTACGCGGGGAAGCGCGCCGCACCTTCGCCCGGGTCAGCACGGCCGCGCCGCCCGCGTCCTCGGCGACCGGGGCGAAACCGGCGTCCCGCAACGCGCCCAGCAGCCGCGCCACCTGCAGCGGCGTGACCAGCACGGTCGGCGCTATCCGGCGCAGCGCCAGGGTGGTCAGCCGCCGGTCGGCCAGGACCTCGGCCAGCAGCGCCTCGTCGTCGCTGCGCAGATAGGCCCCGGCCGAGCCGACCCGCAACCCGCCGTGCTTGCGGGCCGAGTCGTCGATCAGGTAGGTCAGCGCCTGTGGAACGGGCGTTCTCGATCGGCGCTGGAACAGCGAGTGCAGGTCCCCGGCCGTGTAGCCGACGTCGAGCGCGCGCCGCACGCTGGCCGCGGTGACCCGGTGCACGCTCGCGCCGCCCGCCGACTCCTGCTCGGCGACCACCTCCAACTCGGCGGCCAGCTCGGGCTCGGGCGGCCCGGGCACGACGACGGAGAGATCCGCCTGCACCAGGACGTGGTCGACCGGCGCGGGCAACAGAGCATCAAGCGCGCGTACGGCGTCCGACAGGCCGCCGATCCGCTCGCTGGCCGGGCGCACCCCGAGCGGGTCGGCGTCGGCCGGGCCGCCCTCGGCGAGCAGCAGGTGTGCGTACGAGGTGATTGCCCCGAGCGCGGTGACGCCCAGGGTGGCCGCGCCCGACAGCGCGTCCCGGTAGGCCGCCTCCCGACCGCGGGCGCGCCGGGGCGACTGCCAGGACAGCAGGCCCAGCACCTCGTCCACCGGCGGGGCGGTGCCCGGGGCCAGCTCGGTCAGGGCGGTCAGCGCCTCGCGGCGGGCCTGCGGCGCCCCGGCCCGCTCGGCGTCCGGGGCGAGCGCGTTGATCGGGCGGTCCCGGTCGTCGCGCTGCCCGACCAGGCCGCTCTGCCGGGTCATCGCGAGCCAGGAACGGGTCAGCGCCTCCCAGCGCTGGGCGATGCTGAGCGCCCGCCACAAGTCGTACGAGCTTGTCGGCAGGAAGATCTCGTCGACGTTGCCCATGGCCCGGCTTACCGCCACCGCCCGGGACGCGCCGGACGCGTCCGCCTCGCCGAGCAGGCCCGCCGCGTACGCGACCTCCAGCAGCAGGGCGGTCGACGGCTCGTCCAAGGAGACCGCGCGGGCCAGCCGTTTCAGGTCGCGTACGCCCAGACCGCCGGTCTTGAGCACCTGGGCCGGCTCGGTCGCGAGTGCCTCGAGCAGCGTCTCGGTGTTGCGCACCGACTCCATCACCTGGCCGGCACCGGCCGAGTCCACCGACTTCACGTCCCGGACCGGCGACTGCGGGGTCGGCGGGAACGGCCGCAGCGGGCCGAGCGGGCCGGTCTCGCGGCGCAGCAGCACCCCGATCTCGCGGGGCAGCTCGACCAACTCGCCGTCGGGGCGGGGCGCGCGGCCGGCCTCGGAGACCGGGACGAGAATGTGCTCGTCGACCAGCCAGCGGATCGGCTCGGCCATGTTCGCCGTGTTCAGCGCGCCGATCGGCGGCCCGGCCGCGAGCCGGTCCAGCACCGCCCGGGCGCCCGGCGGCGCGGCCAGCACCGTCCGGCGGAGCCTCGCCTTGTCCGCGCACAGGGCCGCCGCCTGCGCGTCCAGGTAGTCGGCCGGCCGGCCGAGCCCGGCGGGATAGGGCGAGGTCACCTCGTCGACCGCGCCGACCACGGCCAGCGCCTCCAGGGAGCCGTGCAGCAGGAACCGGGCCCGCAAGCGGTCCACGGCTACCCGTACGTCCTCGGGATTTGCCTCCGCGGCCAGCGTGAGGATCGCAGAAAGCGAGGTCAGCGCGGTCTCGGGGGACCGGCTCAGCCGGGCCGCGTCGAGGATGTGCAGGGTGAACTCGTCCAGCGCGTCGAGGCAGCGGGCGACCGACCCGCGGGACTGGGCGCGCACGGCCAACGCGGAGACGTCGGAGGGCACGGGCACGACGAGGTCAGGGCGCAGCTGAATCAGCGCGCCCAGCGCCTCGTCGGAGAGCGACCGGAGCTGGTCGACGAAGTTGGTGGCCATCGCGTTCAACGCTAGCCGCCATGGGACGATGATGGCGGATCCGGGGCGTTGCCCCGGCCGGGTGAAATCAGACCCGGGTGAAATTAGACCGGGCGAATCAGACCGTGGGACTTCAGGAGGACGGACGTGGCAGAAGCGAAGGTGCCGGGCACGGCGATCACCGACGACGGGTCGGCGAAATCCACCCGGGCGCGCTCGCCGAAGGAAGGCCACCTCGCGGTGGCCGAGCTGGTGTCCGACCGGGCCGCCGCGCCGTCCCCGTTCGGCGACGACCAGACCTTTCCCTTGCCGGTTGAGGAGCTGAACTACAAGCCCACTCTCGCCTCGTGACGCCCGCGGTCGGCTTCGATCTGGACATGACCCTGATCGACTCCCGGCCCGGCATCCACGCGGCCTACCAGGCGCTGACCGCCGAGACCGGGGTGTTCGTCGACGCCGATCTGGCGGTCACTCGGCTCGGGCCGCCGCTGCGCACCGAGTTGCGCGAGTGGTTTCCGGCCGAGCAGGTCGAGCAGGCGGTGCGGACATACCGGGCGCTCTATCCGGAGCATGCCATCGAGCCGACCAAGCCGACTCCCGGCGCGGTCGAGGCGCTCGAAGCGGTACGCGCCCGGGGTTTCCGGGTGGTGATTGTCACGTCGAAGCTCGGCCGGCTGGCGGCCCGGCACCTCGAGCACCTCGGCATGACGGCGGACGAGCTCGCCGGCGACCTCTTCGCGGAGGGCAAGGCGGCCGCGCTGGTCGAGCACGGGGTGCGGTGGTACGTGGGTGACCACGTCGGCGACATGGTGGCCGCGACCACCGCCGGCGTTCCGGGCATCGGCGTTGCCACGGGCCCGTGCAGCGCCGACGAGTTACGCGCCGCCGGCGCCACGTACGTACTGTCCGACCTCACCGGTCTCCCGGCGTTGCTGGAAAAGATTGCGGTTGGGAACAGACCGGCGGCTGGATAGCCTTGCTGTGAGCGCATGTGTCCATTGAGTTAAGTGAAGTTGAGGTCAGCGGTGCCCACGGGTCGAGTGAAGTGGTACGACGCGGCGAAGGGATTCGGTTTCGTCACCAGCGACGAGGGCGGCGACGTGTTCCTGCCCAAGGGGTCGCTCCCGGCCGGAGTGGCCGATCTGCGGGCCGGCCAGCGTATTGAGTTCGGCGTTGTCGACAGTCGCAAGGGTGCCCAGGCGCTGGGGGTGAAGGTGCTGGACGCGCCGCCGTCGGTGGCCGAGCTGCGCCGCCGCCCCGCCGACGAGTTGCACGGCCTCATCGAAGACATGATCAAGGTGCTGGAGGCCAAGGTGCAGCCCGATCTGCGCCGCGGCCGCTATCCGGACAAGCGTTCGGCGCAAAAGGTGGCGCAGTTGGTCCACGCCGTGGCGCGAGAGTTGGAAGTCTGAGTCTGAGTTTTATCCGAGCAGTGGCTTGACCACCGGCGTGATACCCGCCGCCGCCGATCGTCCGAGCAGGGCGTCGGCGGCGGCGTATCCGTCCTGGCCCAGATCTAGCGTGAACTCGTTCACGTAGAGGTCGATGTGCTGCTGGACCACGTCGGCCTCCATCTCCTGCGCGTTCTCGAGCACGAAGGCCCGGCTCGCCGCGGGGTTGGCCCAGGCCATGCTCACGCTGGTGCGGATCCACTCGGCGGCCGCCTGCGGGTCGACAGCGCCCTTCTTGGCCAGGATCGCGCCCAGCGGGATCGGCAGCCCGGTGTCCTGCTCCCACCACTCGCCGAGGTCGACCAGGGCGGTCAGGCCGTACCGCGGGTAGGTGAAGCGGGCCTCGTGGATGACCAGCCCGGCGTCGAACTTGCCCGCGGCCACGCCCGGCATGATCTGGTGGAACGGGACGACCTCGATCCGGGCCGGCGGCCGGTCGGCGGCCCAGAGCCGGAAGAGCAGATAGGCCGTCGTGCGGTCACCGGGGACCGCGACCGTGGCCCCGCTCAAGTCTGGCGTGCCGGCGTCGTCTCTGGTCAACACCAGCGGGCCGCAGCCTCGGCCCAGCGCGCCGCCGCACGGCAACAGTTGGTAGTCGTCGAGCAGCCAGGGCAGCGCCGCGTAGCTGACCTTGACGAGGTCGAACTCGCCGCGTTCCGCCGCGGTGTTGGTGACGTCGACGTCCGCGAACGTGAGGTTGACCTCCGGGGCGCCGGGGATCAGGCCGTGCACGAGGGCGTGGAAGACGAACGTGTCGTTCGGGCAGGGGGAGACCGCGAGGGAAAGTGCCACGTACCTCACCGTAGCCACCGAGGGACGCGGGGACCCCCGCGCGACGCTGTCTGTCATCCCACACCCGAATGTCTGTCCACAGGGTTATCCACAGGGCTTCAGGGTAGTGCCGCGGCGACCTTGGTGAGCGCGGCCAACGCCTCGCCGAGGCGCCAGGACGCGCGGTCGCGGGGGCCGATCGGGTTGGAGATCGTGCGGACTTCGGCGAACGGGATGCCCGCCTGGGCGGCGGCCGAGCCCACCCCGTAGCCCTCCATCGCCTCTGCGGCGGCGGCGGGGAAGCGGGCTGCGAGCCGGGCCGCGGTCTGCGCCGTGCCGGTCACGGTGGCCAGCGTGAGGATGTCGCCGAGGAGCGCGCCGGGCAGCGCTTCGCTGAGGGTCTTGAGCAGGGCGGGGTCGGCGTCCAGCAGGCTGGTGCCGAAGCCGAGCTCCTCGATCGGCAGGAAGCCGTCCGGAGTCTCGGCGCCCAGATCGGCGGCGATGCTGCGGGTGCCGAGCACGGTCGCACCGACCTCCGCCCGGCCGGCGAAGCCACCCGCGATGCCGGCGCAGAGCACGCCACGGTACGGCGTGCCGGCGGCCTCGGCGAGGGTGAGCAGGCGGGCGGCTCCGGCGGCGGCCGCGGCCGGGCCCACGCCCACGGGCTCGACCACGACCCGGCCGGGGCTCGCGCCGGCGCGGATCGCCTCGGCCTCGGCGGCCACAGCGGTAACGATGAGCAGGCGCGTCACGAGTCGGCTCGGTCGTTGCCGGCGCCGTTGCCGTTCGCGGCCGATGAGGGTCGGTAGATGTGGAATCCGGGCGGGGCCAGCGCCTTGTCCGGGTCGGGTGGTGTCGGGTCAGGCGGCGGGGCGGTCGCCGGCGCCGGCTTCGACTCGGTTGCGGTGCGTTGCTTCGTTCGCCGCCATCCGCGGGTTGCGCTCTCCTTGCCCTCTTTGCTCGCTTTGTCCGTCGCTGGCTTGCTCGGTTTGTCCGCCGCCGGCTTTTGCGGCGCCGGGGGTGCGGGCGTCGCCGCAGAGGGCGGCTTGGTCGACGATCCGGCCGGAGCCGGCGAGGTCGGGGCGTTGTCGTCCTCCACCGTGACGTCGGGGCGGCCGTGCAGGCGCTCGGCGTGCAGCCGGGCCGCCACGATCGCCGCCCGGGTCGCGGCCACGACCGCGAACGCGGCGGCCAGAGCCACGCCGAGGCGGCCCGAGAGCGGGATGATGCCGACCGCCCCGCCGACCACCCAGGCGATCATCAGGACCGTTTCGTAGTGCGCGAACGCGCTGGCCCGCATCCGCTCTGGGACGCGCTCCTGGATGCTCGCGTCCACCGCCAGCTTCGAGATCCCGCTGAAGATCGAGGTGACGAGGGCCAGCAGCGCGACCATCGGCAGGTTGTAGAAGATCGTCGCCAGGACGGCCACGCCGGCGGTGATCGTCAGGCCGCTGGACTGCAGGGCCGTCGGGCGGCGGATGCGCAGCCGCGTGCCGATCGCGGTGGAGAGGAAGGTGCCGGCCGCCAGCGCGCCGCCGACCAGGGCCACTGCCGCCTGGTTGCCCAGGTCGCGACCGAAGAACGTGGTGTCCAGCTCGCCCGCCTTCACCGCGAACGCGAAGTAGAGCAGCAGGAAGCCGTACATGCAGCGCAGGGTGGCGCTGCCGATCAGGGTGGCGATGACCAGCCGGCCGGACAACGGGCGATCGGAGCCGCGGCGCAGCCGCAGCATGGTCCGGAACGGGCGCGGGACCTGCTCGGGCGGGTCGGAGTCGGCGCGGGGCGGCAGCCGCAACGAGATCACCATGCCGACCACGAAGATGACCGCCGCCACCCGCAGCGACCACTGCGGACCGAACCAGAAGGCGGCCAGCCCGATCGGGGCGACCAGCGCGCCGGCGAACGTGCCGTACACGCTGGCCCGGGCGCCCACCTGGGACAGGCCGATGCCCTCGGGCAGCAGCCGGGGCACCGCGGCCGATCTCGCCACCCCGTACGCGCGGGAGAGGGCGAGCACGCCGAAGACGGCCGGATAGAGCCCGATGCCGTGCAGGTTGTCGGAGATCAGCCAGGCCAGGAACGCCCGGCCGAGCATCGTGGTGGCCAGCGCGTACCGGCGGCCGTGCCGGAAGTGGTCGAGCACCGGGCCGATCACTGGCGCGAGCAGGGCGAACGGCACCATCGTCACCAGCAGGTAGAGCGCGACCTTGCTGCGGGCCTCGTCCAGCGGCACCGTGAAGAAGATCGTCCCGGCCAGGCCGATGGCGATCAGCGTGTCTCCCGCGCAGGAGATGGCGTGCAGGTCGAAGAGCCGGACCATGCCGATCTCGTTGGCCGCGCCCCGGGCCCGCGCGCTGCCGACCCGGCGGGTCGCCCAGAGGCTCCCGCGCAGCGAGCCGCGCACCAGCATCCGGACGGCCTTGATGCCGGTGCCGACGGTGCGCCCGATCGTAGGAAGCAGCGCCATTGCACCATCCTGACTGATCGGTGCGAGCTTCGTCCCGTCCGAAGCGCAACGATCTGGGGGTGTGGCTGCGGGAGCCGTCCCGCGGTGAGGAACAATGGAGACGTGACGACCAGGACCGCCGCCCGTGCCGCCCGACTCGACCAGGTCTGTGCCGATGCTGTCGGTGTGGCTCGTGGCGCCATCACCGAGGTCGACGCCGCCGACATCGGCGAGCATCTCGAGGCGGTGGCCGAGGGCGACCGCGTCGTGACGCACTTCTTCGAGAGCCACCTGGCCGGCTACAAGGGCTGGCGCTGGGCCGTCACGGTGACCCGGGTGCCGCGCAGCCGGCATGTCACCATCTGCGAGACCGTCCTGTTGCCCGGCCCGGACGCGTTGCTGGCGCCGGCCTGGCTGCCCTGGAACGAGCGGGTGCAGGCCGGCGACCTGGGCGTCGGCGACCTGATGCCGACCGCGCCCGACGACGACCGACTGGCGCCGGGCTACGTGCTCAGCGACGACCCGGCGGTCGAGGAGGTCTCCTGGGGGCTGGGCCTGGGCCGGTCCCGGGTGATGTCCCAGGAGGGCCGGATGGAGACCGCCCAGCGCTGGTACGACGGCGAGTCCGGCCCCGAGGCGCCGATCTCCGCGGCCGCCCCGCGCAACGCCCGCTGCGGCACTTGCGGCTTCTACCTACCGCTCGCCGGTTCGATGCGCTCGATGTTCGGGGTCTGCGGCAATCTTTACGCCCCCGACGATGCCAAGGCGGTCAGCGCCGACCACGGCTGCGGCGCGCACTCCGAGACGCTGCTCGGCTCGGCGGAGCCGCCGGTCGAGGAGCTGCCGACGGTGTACGACGACTCCGAGGTCGAGGCGGTCGCGGTGAGCCGGGGCCACGGGTCGGTCGAGGAGGCCGAGCCCGCGGAGCCGTACGGGCACAGCTAGGGCGTCTCGTTCACCCGGAAGTCGGGGTGCGAGAGCGCTCGGCGGCGGCGCCTGTTCCGGTCGTGGCGCAGCATCGTGAGCAGGCCCGGGATGCCGCACAGGAAGCCGGCCACGCAGATCCGCAGCCAGTCGGTGGGCCCGTCCGCGAGCAGCACGATCACCCACGCCACGGCGAACGCGGCCATGCCGCCGACGGCGAACGGCACCATCGGCGGGTCGAGCGGCTCGATCCGGGGCTTCTCGCTGGTCACTTCCACTTTGTAACACAGCTGATCTTCTCGGCGGGCGGCCCGTCTGTCGATCGCGATGCGCCGTACGCTGCAGCAAGCATTTCTGTGGGGCCTGGTGACGGTGGTCATAGGCGTTTTCAATGTCGTTAGCCTAGCTCATTAGCTAGGCTAAGTATCGTGATGGAGCAGCCGATGGTGGCGGAGCGGGCGACAGCGGATGAGCTGGCCAAGACGCTGCGCGAGGCCATCCACCGGCTCAACCGACGGGTCCGCCAGGCCCGCCCGGTCGGCGACCTCACGTTCAGTCAGCTTTCGGCGCTGACCAGCCTTCAGCTGGCCGGCGCGCTGACTCCTCGTGAGCTGGCCGACATGGAGCGGGTGCAGCCGCCGACGATGACCAAGATCGTGGGCAAGCTGGAGGACCTTGGGCTCGTCGCGCGCACCCCCCACCCGACCGATCGCCGGCAGGTCATCCTGGCCGCGACCGAGCAGGGCCGGGCGGTTTTCGCCCAGTTTGAAAAGGCGCGCAACGAATGGCTGGCAGTGCAGCTGGCCAAGCTCAGTCCCGAGGAATGCGACACGTTGGCGCGAGCCGCCGAGATTCTGCAGCAGGTGGCCCGAGCCTGACGGCTTGCCGTTGGTAGTCCGCTTCGTCACGTGACGATGACGCGTACGACCAATGAGGAGGCGCACCCGAGTGCGGGCAGTGCTGAGCACGACATTCCGGTCCTTGCAGGTTCGAAACTACCGACTCTTCGCGCTCGGCCAGCTGGTCAAGCTGGTCGGCGTGTGGATGATGTTCACCGCCCAGGACTGGTTGGTACTCGACCTCTCCCACAATTCCCCCGGTGCACTCGGCATAGTCGCGGCCCTGCAGTTCCTGCCCGTGCTCTTGCTCACGCTGTGGAGTGGCAAGCTCGCCGACCGCTTCGACAAGCGCAAGCTGCTGATCGCCGCGAACGCCGCGTTCGCCGTCACCGCGATCGTCTTCGCGATCCTGGTCGCCAGCGGCGTGGTGGTGCTCTGGTACGTCTTCCTCTTCGCCAGCCTGCTCGGCATCACCAACGCCGTCGAAACCCCGGTCCGCCAGGCCTTCGTCTCGGAGCTGGTGGAGCGGCCGCTGCTGCCGAACGCGCTGTCGCTATCGGCGGCGACCTTCAACACGGCGCGGATCGCCGGGCCGGCCCTCGCGGGTGTCGCGCTGGCGCTGTTCCACACCGGACCGGTGTTCCTGATCGCCACGGTGCTGGCGATCGCGCCGATCTTCAGCTACACCCGGATGCGCCCCCGCGACCTCTACCGCGACATTTCGGCCGGCCCGTCGGCGGCCTCCGACACCAAAATCATTGACGGCCTTCGGTACGTGCTGCGCCGATCCGACCTGGTGCTGCCGATCGCGCTGATGTCGGTCGTCGGCATGATCGGCTTCAACTTCCCGGTCACCCTGGCCGCGCTGGCCAAAATCAACTTCCACGCCGGGCCGTCGTCCTTCGGCTTGCTGACCACGGGACTGGCGGTGGGCGCGCTGGCCGGGGCGCTGGCCGGCAGTGCCAGACGATCAAGGCCGGGCGTGTACGTGGTGCTGGGCGCCGCCATCGCGTTCAGTGTCCTGGAATTCGCGGTGGGCTTCGCGCCGTCCTTCATCGTGGCGATGATCCTGCTGGTGCCGACCGGTTTCTTCTCGATTTACTTGGCCCAGGCCGCCAACCAGCGGGTCCAGATGAGCGTGCACGGCCAGTATCGAGGCCGGGTCATGGCGTTGTACGTGCTGGTCTTCCTCGGCACCACCCCGATCGGCGCGTCCCTGGCCGGCTGGTGGGGCGAGCACTTCGGGGTGCCCTCCAGCATCTGGGCGGCGGGCGCAGTGTGCTTCGTCGCCTCGGTCACGGCGCTGGTGTGGCAGTTGCGCTCGAGCGGCGAACGGCTGAGCCTGACGGTGCGCCCGCGCCCCCGCTTGACGCTGGTCCACCCCATGCCCGAGCCCGACACCGACACCGACACGGTCCCAAGCGCTCCCGCCACGGCGGCCGCCTGAACGCTCGAGATTGCCGCGACTTGGAGCAACGGCCCGGCAATGAGTTGCTTGGCCGAACGGATGAG